>Ga0307514_10000299_pt1 | contig 122068 bp, 88 predicted proteins | sample 16_EM_MG_FD_203088 | JGI IMG/M metagenome (GOLD analysis project Ga0307514, IMG submission 203088) | Populus trichocarpa ectomycorrhiza microbial communities from riparian zone in the Pacific Northwest, United States - 16_EM | ecosystem: Host-associated > Plants > Roots > Unclassified | place...
CCCATAACAGTCTTCCCAATGTGCAACTAAGCCAAAAAATGCTCGGTGATTTGGAGATGTCCAAAGGTCGAAGCTGAAATGAACCAAGTAGTCACATCTTGGGTCCTTGAACTGGGACTTTACAAAGGCTTGAGATTCAGAAAATCAAGCAAGGATCCTATTCCGAATAGGCTCTCCAGCATGTAGCAGTGTCTTCGGAATTGCTGTATAAGAGGAACTCTATAATTACAATAAATATCAATATTTGAATGCCCGTCCAGTACAAAGGTACAGACTCAGAAAGGACAAACTAACACATGCCATAAGATATCCAAGTATAAGATGAAATGTAGGTTGTTCAACAACTCGGAAGCGAATATTATTAATATAGACCCCTTGAATCAAACTAGCTTTGAAAAGATCCAAATTGAAGTGCATTTATTGTACCCCCCAGGCAAATGCCAGTCTGAGTGGCAAGGTGGAGGCAGAGGTCAGTCCAAGTGCACATGAAGAGCCAAAGGGTTCCACTTTTATAACTCCATAAACCTGGGCAAGCTGATTATTCATATGTTTGGTTGATCCATCTGTATAGGTCAGTGTATGGTGATGTGGACCTGGGATCTGTCATTAGCAAAGCTAATCTTCACAATCATACTAAGGGGCATGTATCTCTTACATCAAGCGCATCGCCATCTGGACTTTCCTGCAGAATCCAAAAATTCGTCTCCATTACAAGTCATCATCCAGCAGTAGCCTGTGTGGCACTTTTCTTTTGGTTTGAATGCATCAGGAATATCAAGAAGTGTTGGATCCATAGAATTGTTAGCAGTAATTGGAGTTTAAGAACAGGTCATACCTATTTCATCTGGTGTGCTTTGGACAGTTGGATTCAGTAAGCCACTTGGTGCAGAACTGAGAATACTACTGTCAGTATCATCAAATGGGAAATCGATATCCATAGCAGCAGGGTCTGGATAATCAGAATGAATGCTTGTGAAAGACATTGAATGGATGGCAAAAGGAAAGTGTTGATATCAAAATAGCTTCAATCAATACTGTGTGTAAAATAGAATGTGTGAAGCCGAAAGTACTGATGAAGTGGATAGACACAGACCTGGTGAAGCTGATAGAGCTGGTGAAACTGATAGAGGTGGTGAAGAGAATTGCTCTACAGAGATTACGCATGCATTAAATATTCGATTCTGGGCATACACAACGTTTAGAATACATGCCAAATTAATGAAGCAGCTGGCAGCAGGTTAATGCAGACTAGGTGAAAGCCGCCAGATATCTGCCAGTTTATGCAGATTATATGCAGAGGAATGTAGGCCAGTCAAAAGCCATCAGATATCTACAGGTATATGCAGGTAGATTCAGGTATATGCAGGTATATACAGGTAAATGTAGGCCAGTCAAAGGCCGTCAGATATCTGCAGTCCAGTCAGGCTCCCGACAGGTTGATCTTCATCTGCCCAGGATTTGAGTGGCCTCTAGGATCAAGGACAGTATCTGGCCGGACTGCAAATCTGAAGTCTGGTCGGCGGCCGGCCGGGCCACTTTGGAAAACTGCTCAGGACCGAATTGGGTTACATCCAACAATATACCGTAGCCGCGCGATGTCGGCTGGGGACGGTGGCTGTCGGCCGGGGACAGTCAAAGTACTGTCCCCGGCAGACACCGGCCATCCAGCTGTCATTCTGATGCTCGGACAGGATGAACAGTTGTGGTGCCATCCCGTCCGTCCTGGCAAGATCTGGGACGGGGATGTTGAGAACACTGGGTGTATGGTGATAAATATGACAATGAGTCATGATTTCAGTAGTGCTTGAGTATGAAACAATGCTGAAATTGGGAGTGTGTGCAGACTACTCCTGGGCAAGCCCGTACAGTCCCAGACTGCTAGTCTTTGACTTGGTCCAGTCTGACCTATCGGTTGGATCAGATCATACTGAGCCCAATCCCAGACAGGGTCCATCTGGGCTGGTGGAATCATCAATATAGTCACATTCTTAGCTCTGTCTTGTCTGTTGTGTTTTCTGTATCATTCATGGCACGGATTCAACTACTCTAAGCCCTCACAAATGTGATTTGTTACAGTCTTTGCATGTAAGTATATTAAGCTACAGTAGGTAAGCACTGTGTATGACTTTGTGTATTGACAAATCTCCTATGTCGTAATATATGTCTCTGTGGACTATTGGTAACTGTTCTTACAGAGGGTGATATATGTGTTGTAGTGACAACATTGAAGGGAGTAGTTTAATATTTCTGCTTGGAGACTAAATTGGGTGCACATTGTGTGCGGTCATGATGTGGTGTTGGGTTATAGTTGAGTCGTCGAGATGCATTCACTTTACTTCTTGTATACGTGTCAAATAGATGAAGAGACAAGTCAATATACATATTACGAATTTGGAAGCAGTACGATAAGTCGACGTATGTTACCCTCCATGCCAGGATTGGTCCACCAAACTCGTTGTATATTTGATAAAACCTGATGTGCAGAAGGATCTAGAAACCCAGAATCTTGCTGGAAATCATACCAAATTCGTGTAGCAGGATAGACAATTGTTGCAGCCTTGAAAACTTGAACCCCATGCTGACATATGATATGATCGATGGCATAGTATACATGGCTTTATGTGAATGGCTTCCATGCAGCAGAGCAAATCTGATGGATGATACATTACCCAATCAAGAATTAACCCAGGCATCACTGGTGGAATTAACCATACAGGGCTCTATCATGGTAGACTTGGTATTGTCAGTTCCAAATAGTAAAATAATTTCTAAATGACAGGTCTGTGCATATGGATAGCAAATAATTGATGAATCTGACCACAACGAGGGGGCTAACTGTGTATATGTTACTATATGGAGTGCTGCACACCTGCCTTACAGCTTCTAAATGAGGTATATAGAGGGCAGCTGCTTTCCACTAAACATTAGGGAAGATCTATGTACAGTAACATCAATTAATGCTGAGGTGCATATGTTCATGTATCGCTCCCCAAGCAACTCTTGGCAATGTAAGCACCTGTACCCCGTCAAAACTGTCAAGTGAACTCCACATATAATTTCATCCACCAACATAGATGCCCATATATACACATATGGTCATATTTTAAAATCTTGCCCAAGTCACCATTACGCCAGTATCTGAGCACATTGTATATGGCCATCTCAGTCCATCCATATCTATACATGTGTGTAAATATCCAACTATATATTTTCCAGGATCACCTTGGACAGAATTGAGTTATGATTCATTTATCTAGATCCCTACCTATATGTTCAACTCCATATTTCTATCGACACCATCATGCAGTTGCAACCTTGTACAGTATAACATTGTTAGAAACTCAGCTAGGTAGAATTATGTGCCTGTACTAGTGTGGAATGTGCTGTATTGTTCCCTATGTGTATGTATATTTAAATAACGTATTACCTACATTATGCAGTATTCTACACCACTACTGCCCCAATGCATACATCAGTCAACAGATTACCTTTCTATCTTTCCATCTTATGCAACAGAATCAACTCTATTTTTTAATAGGATCACAAAAATTCTATGCTGCAATGGTGTTGTCAGTCTACCCAAAGGGCTCCCTAAATTCTCACTGCCAGTGTATTACAAGGGCAACCCCAACTGCAAGCTGATGGCAACAGCAAACATCAGGAAGGGGTGGAGGATGATGATCATGTCCTAATAGTTTTCAATATGTCAGATCTTATTCAGAAGGAGATTATCAAAGAAGTTCTGTTACTGGCGCAACGAAAAGCCCACAGTAGTATGAAATATTTGGCCCAGGATATAATCATATCTACCAATCATACCAATCCATCATCAATTAAATGGATAACACATGGGGTGATTAGGCAATTCGAATGAATCCTAAAGGTGGAGAAGAACAAAACTCATCTCAGCGTGATGCAGTTGCAGCCCAGAATGAGCCTGAATGGACAGCTATGTTCTGATGGCAGGTTTGCCAAGCAGGTAAAGATGCAGTTTGATCAGGAGAAAAAGAATCCATAATATACAACGCAGGTACAGATGATTAATGAAGACCCAGACTGAAAGGCTTCCAGGTTGATCGACATGAAGATACACCAGTGGAAGACCGTATGGGAACCTGACAAGCTTTTATCTTTGAAGATATAATCCCTATAAATTGATACATCTGAGCTAATTTGTGCTAGGTTGTTGATCTGGTAGAATGAGTCATAATTATTCTCTACCTGGCTATATCAAGTGAAAGGTGAAATAATTTGTTGATCATACTGATGGGCTGGGTGAAAATATATGCCACCTCTTGAAACCAGACAATCTGAATGATAATGAGTTTGTCAGTAGTACGACAGTAGGTTTGATCAATCGGGATACGAGCAAAGCTGGCTCAAGAGTGTTTGACATTTGAAAGAATTATGGCAATACGAACCTCACTCAAGAAGAAGCAGATGGTGGATGGGTCCACAATAGATTCTGCAAGGATCTTCCTCGATTGCTCTGTCTGATTCTGAGTATGTATATTCAATATTTCCAGTGGTATACCCATCAGTTAATGGAATAGTATAGATGAGTACAATATCACACCAAATATTATTCTGTTGAAGAAGCCTTCAAGGAAAGCTTGTACAATGAAAGCTAAGATAATGGAGAGGAAAATGAACTGGAAGCACCTAGGGGTTCATAATATTGATGTAGAGAAGAGGTTGATATCCACCGACCTCAAACATCACCAAAAAGCGAAATTGGTTTCCCAAAATGGACCCCACCGACTGATCATTCTATAAATTCTGCAGGAATAATGAAAGCGACTTTTTTACAATCTTCCACTACACTTCGTAGTGTTCCAAGATCTGATCGCGTCGTCATTAGCACATTTCAAAAACTTGTGTAGTTATTCAAGCTAATTTGCTACACTTGTTTGTTTCACGTTGGTGCTGTAGATTTTAATCGTTTTGACAGTTTGTTGAACTATTCCATTAATTTCAAGAATATTCTTAACTATTTCATCCGTTCATACATCGATTATTCAAAAGCTAGCAGAACTCTCATATCAAAAATTTGGAGTAAATACTGATCAGATATCAATATGTCACAGCAACGATTAGTTCCAGCATCAAATCGAATAAATTACATGTAATAGAAATTAGAAGCATGTGATTTAATTGTGTTGCTCAAGTACCACCGCGTGCTACCTGGCTGTGGTGTCAGCCAATTATTGTGTTCAGCACATTGAATCACCCATATAGGGACAATATTTGTGGTTCCGTTGCCGAAAAGGGGCTTACGACCGGGGATTCCATTGTGTGCAAGGTGTGCATCAGAGGTTGATATCTCTTCTCGACAACCACCTTACCAGTAGTCTGACGTATCGGCCCTTCTGCACACATCTGGACAAACACAAACAGCCCTGTCATGCTCGAGGCAGCATCCTTGAAGATGGAAAGACTATTCAACAGTGCGGGAATGCGTCCAGCAGTCAACATAAAGTGAGTATTCGGACTCATTCCCATCCAGAGATGCACTGTATCATTTCTTGCTGGCTTATCCTTTCCCCACCTTGGGGACCCAGTCCAACAAACCTTATGAACTACCTGATCATCACATTCAAAAGTCATCACCAGAATTGCTACAGAATTGTACCGGATGTATTTGGCATTAATCAGATAACTGAAATACTGATCGTGATGAATGTAGTCTGTGAAGTCAGCAAATCTATTAGAGCACCAAGCAATGTGATACTATACCACCCCATTTGGCATTGAACACCACTCAGCCTAGTCATTAAGGGTCTTGATTTGTGGTCGCCAGTTATTCAACATTTACTTGATAGGTGCTTTGGTTGGAGGCACTTCATCATTGCGATGTACTTTTGAAGTGTTCACAGTCATCTCTCAATACTGAAACACCTGGTTTAGAGTTTGCCTTTCGAAGATCTGAAGGGAAGCCTCATGACGATTCGATTGTTGGTATGCTAATTTATGATCCATCATTGCACTTTCTGGAAGTTCAGAGCTTGCATTTAAGAAATTGCCAAGCTGAGGGATGTGGTCAGAGAAGTGGTTCAGGAGATGCATGATTACAACTTGGAAATTCGACTCATCGACATCATGTTGTACAATATATGACTTGATCTGTATAGTATCCTCCTCAATACGACGAGGCTTTGCTACAGCAGAAAGATTGTTCCAACCGTGGTCACTCTCGCATTCCTTCTAAATGTCCAACGTAAGTTGCTTCTTCAAGGCTTCTGAGACCTGCTTGGGAGATTTGCTAGCAAAGAATCAACCGAAAACATCTTTGTAATGATGAAAACTCCTCCAGATAATTTTCAATATACTGGTTCATGGCTTTAGTATGGTACCACTACTGTGCTGTAAGGTAAAAATACACTATGATCTTGACACACAACAGGGCTTCTGTGAAAGGAATCTGTTAGCTTGCCAAAGTGTTTCAAACGGTTGCTGAGATAACTAGAACAATCATGCGCCCGAGTGCATTCATCTCCTTACCACTCCATTCCATCCCCTGGCGATATTGCTTGTCGAGTTGAGTACAGCCAGAATATGCAGGTATCATTGCCCAGCAGTGCTTGAATGTGTCGATCCGGGAATGATGTTCGCGAAAGGTGTGTACTGAGTTAATGAAATGGGTAAACATACCGAGATAGATGGTGGGCAGGAGATGAGATATAACACTACTCATCAAGGAGATGCATTTTATTTTCCAGACAACGCCTTTGGATGATCCAACCACTTCCTCTTCCAGATAGTGTCTTGCTTGTTGTCTTTCCATCTCATCTCCCTGAGTAGCAAGTATAATCTTTTGGAAGTATAGCATATAGTATCTCAATTGCAATGATGATGAATTCCCTTCTGCAAATGACCATTTCGGTGCTAAGCACGCAGGGCAATGGGGCTGCTTGAACAAGTGCAACATCAGCAAAATGTATTTTCATCACTGGAAATCTCCAGGAGTGTGTGAGAGGATGTGGAGTGTAAACTCAGATGCGTCAATGTCAGGAAAGTATCAGACCCGAGGAGGGCATCCCAGCTGGCCTTCAAAGTAACAGGGATCTTTGATGATTGGTACAGGAGTACCATGGGAGTGATTGTGATAGATTGGGAAACACCACACATCACCGGAGAGAACTTTGGGTGCACCTGGGAGCACCTGGGACCGCCGGCAACAAGCCTGGGAGTGCTGACAACAAATCTGTGAGCACCTGTAACAACTCTGGAAGTTCGAACGACAAGTCTGGGAGTGGAGATGACAAGTCTGGGGGCGCCGACGACAAGTCTGGAAGCACCAGCGACAAGTCTGGGAGCGCTGATGGCATGCCTGGAAGCACATGGGAGTGCAAGCGACAAAGCAGTCTGGGAAAAATGACATGGTCTTTGTGAAGGTTGGGAGTGCGCCTGGAAATCATAGCAACTACTTATCGTTTAACGATTCTTAAAACTCATGTATTCAGTTGGGATTCTCATCTATCTATCTATATAGCGACCCAGTTATACAAAGTATATCTGGACTGGCTGCAGGCGGTGCTAGAGACCAATTCGAGGAGTGCCTGACAATAATGATCGAGTGAACTCAGTGATACACTCTGAAGTCATGATCGAGCGTGTTTGGAGAAGCATTTGGAGGCCATGGTTGTGTGCACTTGCAGGCAGTAATCGAGCGAGTTTGCACATGCACTTGGAGGCAGTAATGGAGTGTATTTGAATACACAGTTGGAGGCAGTGATCGAGTGTACTTAGAGATGCACTCTGAGATCGTGATCGAGCGAGTTTGGAGATGCAATAGAGGCCATTATCGTGTGAACTTGCAGGCTGTAATCGAGTGAGTTTGGAGATACACTTGGAGGCCGTAATTGAGTGAACTTGCACATACACTTGGAGGCCGTGATGGTGCGAACTTGGAGATATACTTGGAGGCTGAAATGGAGGGAGTTTGAAGATACAGTTGCAGACCATGGTCATGCGAACTTGAAGGCCATAAGTGAGCAAGTTTGGTGATACACTTTGGTGGCCGTGATCGAGCAAGATTAGACAAGTACTTTGAGTCGGTTGATGGACGAAGCGCCGTGTACTGGGAAGGTATTCATCAGTTAGTTGAATTCCAACTGTGGCAATGTGACAAGTTGACTTTACCTTTGAGTGCTCATGGCGAGCTGGCTGATGGCGGTTGATTGTGTAGGTAGGCACGCTGGAAGCTAAAGCTACATTCAGGGGTCAACTCGTAATGGTGATATTGCAGAAAAGACAAACAATCATGGTTGGATGCTGCACTCGGTGTATGCTGTATTCGGTGTATACTGTACTTGGTATATGCTGTACTCGGTGTATATTGTACTCAGTGTATGCTGTGGTTGGTGAATGTTGTGCGTGGTGTATACTGTACTCGGTGTCAAATGATGATCATGACATGGAGAGATACAGAGGGATGACTTAACTTTCTGTTCTGCGATGATAGTAGAGTTGTGGACGAGAAAGAGAGTGATGTGGGATGAAGATAAGAACAATGTCAAAAATACAAGCGGAAATGAGAAATCAGGGGTACAACATCTCTGATTGTATTGGGAAGACCTCATATCGGTGTAATTACATGCCGCATCAGGACTCGTACTTGCCATATCGGGGAATATCAATTGACTTGCACACAAAATTGACCAAGTTCCCATTTCGCATGATGCTTTTCCCCATCTCTTGTCATCTCTCTCCTTCTCACCCTCAACTCTACGGTCACCTAGGAACACGAAGTTATATCATCCCACTCTGTCTCTCCATGTCATAATCAAGAGTTAACACCAAGTACAGCACACACCGAGTACAGCATACACCAAGTAAAGCATACACCAAGTACAGCATACACCAAGTACAGCATACACCAAGTACAGCATATGCCGAATGCAGCATACACCAAGTACAGCATACACTGTGTAATGCATCCACCACTAGTCATAGGAACAGTTCTGGGTTACCCGGCTGCGGTTCGGGTTTGCAACTGGACCGGACGGTCCAGTCCTGGTTGTTACCCGGAAAACAAGGGAACCCACCGGGTTCGGGGACAGGTTCGAACCGGACCGCGGTTCCATTTTACGGTTCCTCCAACTTTGGCTCCAATCAAGTATTTGAGTTCTGATCGTATCATGACATGATCAGTACGTAAATTGTGCAGCATTAGTCGCTCTTTCATCTCCCACTTTCAGATTTGCAATCCGACTGATATTCGTTGAGTGGCTGTGAAATAAAGGCTGAATTTAAGCGAAATTGGCGGGTTTTCGATCGCGACTCAACGAATACTTGTCCGATCGCAAATCTGACACCGGGAGGTGAAAGAGCGACTAAAACTGCACAATCTACATATTGATCATGTTGTGATACGATCAGAACTCAAATACTTAATTGGAGCAAGAAATGTTGACTTTTCAGGAGCGGGTTTTGTGTGGTAACCCGTTTGAACAGTTCGGATCTGGGTTGGAACCGGACCCGGAACCGACCCAGCAATTTGGACCCATTGCTAACACTATCCACCACATACTGCATCATCCCAAGATCGACTGTCACCCGCTCGCAGCCAGTCTCTCAGCTCTCAGCGAGCCTTGTTGTACTCAATTTGCTACATTTGCACAATTGCGAGTTAAACAATGAATAGAGTCTCAGCTTTCATCACCCATGCCTCCCCATCGACCACCTCCAGATTCACTGTCTCCAGATTGACTGCCTCCGGATTCACTGCCTCCAGGTTGACCGCCTTCAGATCAATCGCCTCCAGGTCAATAGCCTCCAGATCAACTGCCTCCTAGTACTCGTCCAATCATGATCAATCACGGCCTCCTAGTCTATCTCCCTACATGCTAAATTACGGCTTCCCAGTGCATCTCTGAGTTCACTAGATCTCAGTCTCCATGTGTATCTCCAAACATGCTCAATTATGGCCTCCAAGTACATCTTGAAGGAGCGACGGCAGTTGTAAGAACATACTGGGGTAACGTAGGTGGCCAGAGTGATGGAGAGTATTCGGCAGACCCCAGAGTAGATAAACATCATCTCATTTCCATTTCATCTTATCATACAATGAAAATACAAACTCTATCTTTCCCAACTTTTGGTCTCACTTGCTCTGTTCAAGATTCTATGGAGCCATGCAGTTGCATGGATCCTCAACGCCAGGTAGTATCATATCTTCCCACCAGATTCCTACCCTGTTTCAAGCAGAACCGCACTTTCTTACGACTTCCGTTTGGATGCCATGAGAGGTCCAGCGGATTGTTGATCGCAGGCTCTCTGCCTTCGAGCTCCATTGTTTAACCACAATGGCCTCCAAGTGTTGCACCTCAGAATTCTGAATGGGCATGTCCAGGTGCTTGTCTGATTATGCACGAGTACCATCTGTGGCCAGATTGACCATTATTCATATAAGCACACAATATGTGTCTTTTTCAATTCTCATTGGTCGTAATTCTGTGGATCAGTAGCTGATTCTGGCAAGTACCTACCACTTAAACCCAGAACCCAAATGGCCTGCCCTTTTAATTCTATAAGTTTGGCTCTGATTACTAAGTGTTCTATACAGAATATGTGGATAACTATGTCCTCTCACCTCCAAGTCTTAAATTTATCATATCTCTTATTGAGTCAGACATTGTGAATCAACAGTATTTTGGAGCAATCTTTTTACAGCTGCACCTTGAATAGTTGTGGTATAGTAAATTGGAGGCCAGGAAGTGAAAAGAGGACCTGTTTATGCATAGTTCATGTATAGAACACTTTGTAATCAGAGCAAAACTCATGGATTTAAATGAACTTTAATAGATTGAAGTTACCCAGTAGAAGACATCTTCCCAGTTGCCAATATACTTGCTCTGGCCACAGAAACAATAGAGACTCACCCAGACTTGGAGAGATATGCTCACTGGGAGCTGGCCAAGAGATGACCTAACAAATTTTGAATTCTAGGAGTATGTTAGAGCCATATACATCTGGAAGCTTAGAAGCTGTTAAAAATGACAACTCCGGGTTGGCCAGGCTGGAGATCAATCTGGGTGCCTCCAAATGGCGGCAAAGCCGCCACCATACCTTGTATGTATATATATAGAGAGACTTAAACAATGCATGGCATATTATGTTGTAGCACATCTTGTGACTATAACAGATGAAATGCCTTGTGGTTATGTATGAATCACTGCTGTGATAATACGGCACCAAGTCTCCCACAGGGCTGCGCAGCGGTCGCAGATGCTCTCAAAGTATCCTGCACAACTGGGCAGCGGTCTCCGCTTCTCTTGGGGTGTCCTGCAGAGCTGCGCTGAGGTCTTCGAAGTTCCAAAATTTGTCTATTCTATAAGTCAAATCTCGTAGCATTCTGAATGCACCTCCCTAACTTCAGGTGCTTTCAGGAGCACCTGAAATTGCTCTTGCAGAGTCTGAGAGCACTTTGCATTGCTCTGGTGGGGGTCTGGGAGCATCTAGAAGTACTTAGACAGACTGGTGAGGTCGACCAGAGTGTCTCGGAGGATTGCGTCTTGCTTCCGGCACCATTTATACTTTGCTGATGAAGTGAATGTCTTCGAGGTATTCAGCCTTCCATGCACAAATGACAGGATAACATTTGCGCATCTGACTGTCTGCTCAACCAATAGGCAATCCAGGGTTGATCCATATATTGAGAGGGCGAATAATTTGCTCGAAGACCTTGCTGATAACTTGATGATTGTGGATTTGTTGTTCCTTCATGGTGTTTGTTTGTTCAAGTCCTTTAGAGTAATATTTCGGTGGAACTGGAAGAAGGACATCAAGGATGCTAGCAATATCCAAAGGCTTTAATGTAATAGTCAAGTCGATGTTTCTGAGACTGAAATATACTGGCCATTCCCACTTGTAGCCCGAATAGTTTGTAAGGTGTGTCTAGTCTGAGCTGCCCAATAATGGGACAACAGTAGCTCGATGTGGCTGCTGTAGCTGTTGATGCAGTCAAAATTATCATAGCAATGACAAAATTCAACTACCTACATGTTCATTCCAACACCCCTGGCTTGATTTCACCTCTGACTAGATACCTCACACAGCATTATTGAACTGCTTTGCTGGAGCATATGATTTATGTTCCCTGAATACAGGCTGTTGGATCAAGAACAGAATGCATTGTACAGGATTGCGGTAGGAGAAACGTGTGTAATCATTCTGGGGAACATTGTTTGGATTAGCCAACCAATTGTAACACCTGTTGCCCAAATTGGACAAGTCGATGCACATAGCATACGACATTTCATTCAATGTTGGGAATATTGTGTGAGATAATGTGAAGTTGCTGACAGTTGACATGGTAGGGTTCCTGAAAAGCACATTGATATCAGCTATGCTCAAGTTATGATTGACCTACCAGTGTGCTTATCGATACTCCTCCTTGCAAGAACACTGTTACCATGGATCCATTCCATTGTCGGATATGTCGAAATACTTGTTACTAATAGGCTTTGGAGGTAGATGGTTGTCCAAGTAAGGAGTACCATAAATCAGTGTCTAAACTGTAGGTTGCTCTGGATCGATGAAGGAATTTTCACTGGCAGCTTCAGTATCGCTGGAATGATCCTTGGACAGGTGAAGAAACGTGTTGGAATGTAGTTAATGAATGAATGAAAGCAGAATACTATTATGCTCAATCGCAAATCCATCATGTGGTAGTTGTTCGGCTGCTACCAATATGGTGCTTTCTCCACAGTTGCGACGGAGGTGAGTGATGCAAGGGCCGATATACTTGTACATCTTTCAGCAGTGATGACACTGTTGACGAATATCTATCTTTTGATTGCAAAATGAATTGTCGCAACAACTTTAAGAACTGTCTTGACAGTTCTTTAGCTACTCATACCATTGGAAGTCAGCTGGTCCTCATAAACAGCCGCACCTCGAGTTACCTTTTCCACAAATAGGTCCCACCGCTCTCGTAGGATTTCTCTCATCCTCTATGATATGTTTCGAAAGTGTTTCATTGCTCCCTCATTTAAATCAGCCCTTGGATCGGAAAAAGCATGCCACCTCGGCATTCAGCTCATGGTGGCGATTTCACCAGACCCTTCTACGCTCATTCCCCAATTTCGGTTCTTACATTTTGTTAAGTTCATCCGTTACATGAACCGTGAATTCTCCTGATATACCGACCAAGCCACATCATTGCCGGGTATCAGTAGTACAACATGTACAATCGAGTGAGATACGACTGCAGAGCATGCTTTTAATTGTCTTTGTGATAAACTTAAGTGTTCAGTCCACGAATCAGAGTACTTACATGATGCTAAGTAAATTGTGTCATAGCTGAATAGCAGCCAAGATAAGGTAGCCGGATTAAGAAAACCCCTCCAAGCCCATATATACATTCAGCTTGTGTGCCAACCATACATACAATCTCCAGAAGCTTCGACACATTCTCCTTGGCTCTGCTCATGCATGACATTACTCATGATGGCATATTCCACACTCCCAACGGTTGTTCAGAATAATGAGCTGTTGATATCCACCACTTCAACATTGAGCACCATTGATAATCTGAAATGCAATGTGATGCCTTCTGGTTGCCGAAACCAGTCGTTGCTGATGCTAATAGAATCCAGATGCTGACTTTACAAGTCGGTGTCTGGACCAAGTCCGTTGCTGTTTGAATCAGCCAATCGGCAGCGGAAACCATGGCGATTTGGCAGCAGAAGATTGGTTTGAGAACACAACAGAAATATAATAAAGTGAGGGAGCAGGTCTAGGAGATTGCCCAGTCCATAAGCTTCAGCATCCAGCAAGGCGCCTGCCATGAGCAATGGGATCTCCATATCGATTGTTGCATTACTCGAATCAGTGATCTGGCATCTTACAGGCCACTTTCAAAACTGTACATGGCAGACAGGACTAACCTTAATGGTCAGAAACTCAAGCCAACACGAGACGAGATGGCAGAGGTTACCCTTCTCCGAAGGAAGAAGAGGATGGATGAAACCCCAACTCAAAAGAGAACATTCGTACATGTTAGTATGTATGTCATCGCCCCAATGTTTATTTTGCTCTTTGTGATGATGTGTAAATACCTAAAACTATGAGAAAGACACCTCAGGTCACTGGTATTCACCAACAAAGGCACGATGCGACCCCTGAACCGATTTGCTCGTTGAGCCATTTCGCTTTACCATTGTCTATGTGGATTCTGACATTGCTGGGAAGACAGTGGGTCAAAACAGTAATCAGCTATTCTCCGGGCACTGGCCTGCGGATGATGAATGGATACATCTGATAGTGGCTTCAATTGTCAATATGACCATTTTGTCGATCGTGAATGCTGCAATGGCTGTTCTGGCAGACGGCAGCTGGAAAATCCAAGAGCTTTGGGGCAGCCAGGAGGAGCCTAATAGAGAATGTGGTCCACCTGTCCATAATGGTACCCCAATCTTGAATCGCGATTCTGCTGCTGGATGTGTGAAGATGGCAATAAAATTAAACCACACATCTCTTTTTTGCATTGTTTATCATGGGCAACAAGCTGATGACACATCTGGTGCCCAGGCGCTTATGTGTGGTGGCTCCAGCTATGTTACTTAGGATTGCATCCTGCTGCATGCAGCCGAGGATATGACTGACAATATCAGGGAGGAATCAGATGACGATGCTGAGATATGGCACCGAAATGCAAGAAACTTCCCAAAGATGAATACAGGCTTCCCGAAGTTTGAAAAGAAGCTGCAACGGAACATTATCAGTTGGCAGTGATACGTTGAAGTCATCCGGGAACGGTGTTCTTGGTCTCCTTGCTCATTGCAAGCACAGAGTTGTTGCTGATGAGAATGTGACATGACTATGTGAGCACAATCACATAGCGAATCCCCCTGCTGTGGGCACTTTGGCCAATAGAAACCGTACAATCTGCTGACCAGCCGCACATTAGTCTTTGCGAGAATTGAATGTGGTGGCGGGATTGTTGTTCAAGGATTTGCATTGTGGTTGCATATTGTTCTGGCACTTTGAAGGGTGCACAGATGGGTAATAAGTTGTAGTTTTTTGGAAAGGTTTTGGGTCTCTTTTTGGTGATTTGTTGATTTTATTATTATGTCGGTTATATTCATACATAATGGGCTGTGTTGAGTATTCACAATGTTGGGATTAATCATTGCAAAATGAGTTTTTAGGAAAGGAATAGTCACAGTGATAGGACTCTGTGTATTGCTATCATGTAATTGGTAGCTTGGTAGCTTTACCCAGCAGAATGTAGTCTGAATGATGAGTGAAACGCAAATGCTTCCTAGAGTGTTGGGATAACCATTTCCTTCAGAGGAAGCAAAATAACAACCCCATGGCATGCTTCTCACCTATCATTCTTAGTTCCGAGTTCCTGTCCATGGATCGAATTGGATGCGTGGGTGGCAGCACAAGCCAGGATCCTAGAATCGTCAACAGAATAAAATGATGCATCACAACAATGCTTTTGATCATATCAACACATTCTTTCCTTCACACAATGCATCAATTCGCACACTATACATTCATTCACATTTGCTTTAGTCACTGCATCAAATTTATTGTAATTATCACAGACTGCATTTTTAAATCATAATACAACGGCACTGCACTTCTCCTCCGTCTTGTATTTTTTTCCATTGCAAGGGGACGCAGTTGATCGATCCACAATAAGAATTTCGATGTGGATGTAAGCACGATTCTAGTCATGTACACTGATTATCGAGATGGCAATTCACAATCTGATGAAGATCCTCTTCAGTGACCATCCAGGAATACAATGGGCAAGCAGCCAACAACAGATTTGTTCATGTCCATACTCACAAAATGAGTCACAGGAACAGAATCAAATTCTAACTCGGCACGACCCCTATATCCTGAAAATTGGGAAGTCAATATTGACTTGTAGTGGGAGGATCAACGTGACCCGGTGCCGCTGGCATCCATGGAGGTATTCGATCAGCATTTTCTTTATTGAATTCGCCTGCAAGTGTACATATTAACTGGCTGAAAGATTCAAACGAATCCCGTAAGCAATTGATTGCCTGGAACATTGGATATCTGTGGCGATATGAGTTCATTGTTGACAATGTGACAGGCCTCATCATCTGCGCCGAATACAATGCACAGACAATACTTTCAGGCATTCCCGCAATGGTCATGGTACATGTGAAGCCTATATCAGCAGAATGTAAATCGGTCGGGAAGCAACACCCAATCCTCTCAGACACTCCGGGCAACCTCATGTTAGGGGTTGTCTCTTAGCAGTGATAATGATACTTGATTAAAGAATATGAGATGCATACATATCTGTGATATGCAAAACACCTATGCATGTATTATTCAACTGGTCAGCAGCAAGCTCTTTAGCGGGAGTTCTTGTTGGTCACGCGAAGCGTTGGTTATTCGTTCACTCCTGGAAACTCTGCGGAACATGCGTGGTAATCACGCACGGCAGTTGATAGTCAGACGCGATTAAGAGGAATCTTCTCCCCTACCCATAACAGGCTAAGATTCGGAGCGGCACGTTCCGGTCTATTGGAAAGTCTTGACCTTAGCATGACGTAACTGAGGGATTAATGACCTAGGCATTGGGCTTAGAGCGAGCACCACTCGTTAGCTCGAGGAGTTTGGACCGCAATGTAACCTCGTATCGGATACGAGCTTACGCATCAGTAATCTACGTTGGCATAGTATCGATTGGTCCTCGATTAAATCTATGACGCATTTAAATAACTCAAGTGCATGAGTTATTTAAAAGGCGATAAGCATCACCATCTTGGTTGCTGGATGTTCCAACTACCGACTCGTACAATTGCAAAAGATGTCTGAGCTAGGAAAGCATAAGCTGATATCGCGCAATGGATGGCCTGATTGTTAGCAGGAGTGTAATGCTTTCAAACCACATTGCATGCGGCACAATTACCTGAGGGTGTTGTGGTAGGTTATCACCGGGCGCTGGTAGAGCGTGGCCGAGATAACACTGTTACATCTAAGGACGACTGAGGGCTATAAAGAGCCAGCGTCGGTCGAAGTAATTGAGAACAGCAGCGAACAAGATTAGCTTTCAGAGAACACCGAAGACGATCTTAAAATATTATTAAGAATTCGATCTATTCAAAATTTCCTCACTTATTCACACACGAGATTGGGTCCTATATGCCTGGACATCAATTTACACCAGCCGAGTACGCACTACAGAAGGTAGTCAAGAGCTTCGGCAATTTGCTTTTCGAATTAGCCGAGCACCATTTAACCCACACCTATGCTGTGGTCTTTCGTTTCTGTCAATTCGAGAATATCGACTACTTGGTGTTGAGGTATCTCAACACAGGCGCTATACCTTACGAGGAATTTTCCGAGGAGTGGTTATTCGACGGGGAAGCTTGATATACGTTTATATAGGAGACGGTAACTAGCACCGTTTCGATTCAACAAGGCTTGAGGACGCAGCGCTAGAGTTAGCACTTAACGAACAGATTGCTCTTGTGAGATGGGCAAGAGGTTGAGTCTTGGGACAAGACGAAGAAAGAAAGAGATTAGATAGGCGGCTGTACTTAGATTCAATAAATATTGTATTAGTTATTGGGATCTAAAAACCCCCGTAACACCTCACCAGTGCTTCTATGTACTTCTAGATGCTCCCAAACCTACCTGAAGCTATGCAAAGTGCTCTCAGACTCTGCAAGAGCATTCTCAGGTGCTACTGAAAGCACCTGAAGTTATGAAGGTGCATTCAGAATGCTACGAGATTTGATTGATAGAATAGTGAAATTTTGCAGCTTCTGAGACCTCTGCACAGCTCTGCGGGAGACTTCCAGAAAAGGTGAGACCACCGCACAGCTCTGCGGGGTACTGCAGGAGCAGCCCATACCGCTGCACAGCACTGTGGAATGCTTCGAGGACAGCCACAACCGCTGCGAAGCTGTACAGGATACTTCGAGAGCAGCTGAGACCGCTGCGCAGCTCTGCTGGAGACTTGGTGCCATATTATCACAGCAGTGGTTCCTATATAACCACAAGGCATTTTGTCTGTTACGGTCACCAGATTCACTACAACATATTCTGGGATGTATTTGTTAAGTCTCTCTATGCATATACATACGGTCGATCTGGCGGCAGATGATACTCGAGCATAATCAGAGCAGCTCCTGGACACGCCCCTTGAGAACTTAGAGATGCACCACTTGGAGGCCGTTGTGGTGAAACGATCGTGCTAGAAGCCAGAGAGCCCGCCATCAACACTCTGCCACACCTCTTGCGGCATCGAAACAGAATTCATATGACAGAGTGGTTCTGGTTCGAAGAGCTTAGGAATTCTGCGAGATAATATGATACAACACTGCGTTGAGGATCCACCCAATTGCGTGGCTCCACGATATCTCGAACAGAGCAAGTGAGACCAACAGTTGGGAAAGATAGATTGTGTATTTTCATTGAATGGTAAGATGAGATGGAAATGAGATGATGTCTATCTACTCCAGGGTCTGCCAAATACTCTCCATCACTCTGGCTACCTTCATTACCCCTGTATCTCGGTCCAACAGGCATCGCTCCTTGAACATTTACTTGGAGGTCCCAATCAAGCATGTTTGGAGATTCACTTGGAGACTGAGATCAAGTGAACTCAGAGATGCACTTGGAAGCCATAATTGAGCATGTAGGGAGATACACCAGGAGGCCATGATCAATCAAGATTGGACGAGTACTTGGACAGGGTTGATCTGGAGGCGATTGATCTGGAGGTGATAGATCTGAAGGAGGTCAATCTCGAGGCAGTCCATCTGTAGGCAGTCATTCTGGAGGCAGTTAATCTGGAGGCGGTAGATGGGGAGGCATGTGTGATGGAAGCTGAGACTCTATTCATTGGTTAACTCGTAATTGTGGCATTATAGAGAATTGAGTACAACAAGGTCCACTGAGAGCTGGGAGACTGGCTGGGAGCGGGAGACAGTCGATCTTGGGATGATGCAGTTCACGGCGTATGCAGTACTCCGTGTATGTTGTACACAGTGTATGCTTTACTCGGTGTATGCTATACTCGGTGTATGCTGTACTCGGTGTATGCTGGAACTCAGTGCATGCTGTACACGGTGTATGCTGTACTTGGTGTTACCTCTCGATCATGGCATGGAGAGATGAAGAGGTATCATTTAACTTTCTGTTCTTAGGTGACGGTAGAGTTGAGGATGAGAACGAGAGAAATGAGGAGAGATGGCGCAAATCATTTTGAGAAACTGGAACTGCCACAAATTCGTATGCGAGTCAATTTACCATCCTCGATATGGCAGGTATGATCCTTGATCCGGCGTGTAATTACACCGATACCACGTCTTCCCATCCCGATCAGGCATGTTGTACCCCAGATTTTTCATATCTGCCTGTATCCTCCACATTGTTCTCATCTTCTTCCCACATCTCTCTCTTTTTCGTCCACAACTCTACCATCATCGCAGAACAGATAGTGAAGTCATCCCTGTGTATGTCTGCATGCCGTGATCATGAGTTGACACCGTGTACAGCATACACCAAGTACAACATACACCAACTACAGCATATACCGAGTACAGTATATGCTGAGTACAGCATACACCGAGTTCAGCATCCAGCCATGAGAGTTTGTCTTCCCTTCATTCTCATTATTACAAGTTGACCCCTGAATGTACCTTTAGCTTCTGGCGTGCGTCCCTACACGATCAACTACCATTAGCCAGCTTGGCATCCAAGCTCAAAGCTAACGTCACTATGTCACATTCACATGTTTGCGTGTCAACTAACTAATGAATACAGTCTCAGCACCCAGCACACCGTTCATCAACCTCCTCCAAATAATTGTCTAACCTTGCTCGATCACGGCCACCAATGTGTACTACCAAACTCGCTCAATTATGGCCTCCAAGTTCGCATGATCATGGTCTCCAAGCGCATTGCCAAACTCGCTCAGTTACAGCCTCCAAGTGTATCTCCAAGTTCGCACAATCACGGACACCAAGTACATATGCAAGTTCACTCAATCACGCCCTCCAAGTGTAACCCCAATCTCGCACGATTATGGCCTGCAAGTTCGCACAATAATGGCCTCCAGTGTATGTCGAAACTCGGTCGATCACGATCTCACAGTGCATCTCTAAGTTCAATCGATCACGGCCTCCAAGTTTATCTCCAAACACACTCCATTACCGCCTCCAAGCACATCTCCAAAGTCGATCGATTATGGCCTGCAAGTTCGCACAATCATGGCCTGTAACTGCTTCTCCACACCCGCTCAATCATGTCGTCAGAGTTGATCTCTGAGTTCACCGAATCGTCATGTTCAGGCACACCTGGAATTGCTCTCATGTACCATCTGCAGCAAGTCCAGATATACTGTGTGTAGATAGGTAGCTATATAGATAGATAGATTAGAATACAAACTAAATACATGAGTTTGAAAAATCATTGAACGATAAGTAGTTGCTATGATTTCCAGGCGCACCACCAACATTCCCAAAGAAGATGTTGTTTTTCCCAGTCTGCTTTGTCGCTTGGGCTGCCAGGTGCTCCCTGCCTTGTCATCGGCACTCCCAAACTTATTGTCTGTGCTCCCAGACTTGTAGTCTGCGCTCCCAGACTTGTCATCAGCTCTCCCAGACTTGTCGTCGGTGATCCCAGACTTCTCATTGGCACTCCCAGACATGTTGTCGGCACTCCCAGACTTGTCGTCGGCGCCCCCAGGCTTTTCGCCGGCACTCCAAGCCTTGTCGCAGGCTCTCATAGGTGGTCCCAGGTGCACCCAATGTTCTCTACGGCGCTCAGAGGTGTTCTCAAACTTATCACATTCACTCCCAAGGTACTCTTGTACCAGTCCTCAGAGATCCCAGTTACTCCGAAGGCCAGCCAGAATACCCTCCTAGGGTCTGATACTCTCCTGAAATCGATGCATCTGAGTTTACACTCCACATCCTCTCAGACACTCCTGGAGGCTTCCAGTGACTAAAATACATTTTGCTGATGTCACAACTGGAATCTTAGAAGCTCGCACAAAGCATATTGATGTTTGCTATTACAATCGTCAAGATCTTTATGCCCGCAAGACAGTTGACTACTCCTACATGCATACGAATGACAATGTGGTGCATATACTAACCACGGCTTTGACGAAGGATAATTACGAGAAATTCACAAATGTGATGCAGCTCTGGCAATGGAGGTCGATTGAAGGTTGGATTTAAGGTTGGATTTAAGAATGTTTCACTTTTCTTTTGGGTACGTGGATTTCTTTCTATTTTTATAGATCACCATCCTCCCGCTATGGCAGTACTCTTTCCCTGCTCACTGTCGCAGGGTTTTAAGGAGGCTGCTATGGGAATTAAGTTGTGTCATTTTTTTCATTTCTTTCTGACTCTACGGTGTATAGCAACATGGGGAGTATTGCATATACAGGTCTCAGCCAGAGACTGAGATGTCTCGTATGGCCGCAGACGGTGATGTCTCGTAATGTCAGTGACGGAGATGTCCTGTATGGCTGGAGATGGTGATGTCTCATATGGCCGGAGATGAATGTTGATTCTGATATGAGCTGATGCCATGCAGCCGTACTTGCGCTTTCATATATATACTGGCTTTGTGGCCCTCTTAGATAGAATACAATCAAGCTTTTCTAGCATCACTATTTCAACACTCAGTATAGAGTAGCATGTGCCAGTCAGCCATCATACAGTGATACGTCAATTCTCAAGCAAGTCGAAGGGAACTTCTCATTTAGATATGTGCTACTGCCACCGAAAGTCTTCAGAACGAAGTGATTGCAGGAGGAGCTTGCGACGAAAAAGAAGGGCGACAAAGAAGGCGAAGGCGAAGGCGACAAAGGGTTAGGGTTCGGCATAGAGAAATTTTCGTGTAACAATAGTTTCGAAGGTAGAAGATAGAGAGTAGCGGCCACCGGGCTCATAACCTGTTGCTATAGTACTTAGGGGAGAACAGTGTGTTGATTCTATGATACAGTGAAGAGAAGGAGAGGAGAAAGACTCGATTTATATACAGAGAAATATAAGAGAAAACTTTGATGCTTCGCCACTCTTGAGTCATTCGCCACTCTGAGTCACTTGCCACCACTGGATATGTAACAGTCGAGTTGCCTCGGATCCGAGTGACAAGGCATGATCCGACTGATCAGGTTATTGCAAAGTGATACTTAGAATCGGCCATGAATTAAACTAATGACATGACCTACCGCACCACAGTATTATATAACTTGCTCTCCGCCGCTTCAAGTCATTCTGCATAGCGCATGGCATAAGTAAAACCACCCCGCCTTCTAACCTAAGCCACCCCCACTGATCCAGAACCCTCAAAGCCAATCATGTGAAGCTTCCCCCTCCCCCGAATTGAGGGATAAAAAATACCAGAAACCTCCATCATCAGTGAAACTCCATTTGCATCATGCGCGGGTACATACCGATCTCAATTCCTGTTTTACTATACTGAGTGGGAAGTCACTATTGTACTCCGGTAGGTAGCATTTCCGGGGTGTAGCGCTGTTGCATATCTGGTGGTGGCAAGTGACTCAGAGTGGCGAAATATTAAAGTTTTCCTTTATGATTCTCTATATAAATCGAGTCTTCTCTCCTTCTCTCCTTCACTTCACTGTATCATAGAACCTACACACGGGTCTCCCCTAAGTACTATAGCAACAAACGCTACGCTACGATATTCCGAATAACTTTATTTGAACCTCATGAAAGAAAGACTAAGTTGGACACAGCAACACTGGATTTTAGTGCATGTGCATACTGACAAGAGCTGTCAGTAGAGATTAATTGGGTAAGGCACCCTGTGCAGTGCGGGGGAAGGATTTTTCTTTTTCGGTTGCTTTTTTTTTCCTTATTTTTTCAATTTTGTATGTCCCATCAGCAATGACATTCAGAGATATTATAGGTACAAAAATTCGGCAAATGCCGGTAATGCGGCAGCATGAACTGCGTGTCCTACGGCCTGAGGCCGTGTAGAGATATTGCGCTCTAGATAAACTCGAAGAAATGAGATAGAGTGTTTATTACTCTCCACAATATGCCGCCTCCTCCGTTTATAGCTTCCGAAAATATCGTTGGGATCTAAGGAAATATTTCGTTTGGCCTTGCACTATGTTGGACAACCCATATGCTATGAAAGTTGAGGTCGAAGCCAGAGCTCCTAGTAGACAGGAAAGGAAAAAATGGGCACCACACCACAATCGCACGATACCACGATTTAAGAGAGTCCAGATTTGGAGGGTTAGGCATCATTCCTTGGCGCTTAAGCTTCCGTTTATGCAGCTCAGCCGCGTACCACACACCCTGTGAGCAGCATCACATTGCCCAAACCTACTATATAGACAGAGAACCCATATGATGCACCTTCGCAAATGACTCTTACCCTACTCCACAACTATGGCTCCCAAAAAAAAAACTTATGTACCCACTACTCTACGACCATTCACGTTGCTCGGATTTGTGCTTCTTTGTTTGGGGTTTATTGCAGGTCTGGAGGTTATGATACGCCTAGGGCGGGGACGCATCCAGGATAGAGGACTTCAGGGCATCGTTTTAAAGCGTGGGGCTGCAAAGTGTGGGGCTGCAGATGGAGTTTTGCATCGGAGGTTTCTTGACACGATGGGAGGAGCCACCAAACACAGAATTCGACGACAGGATCAACCTCCTACAACCAGCCCCAATCCGACAACCACTGGCGACATCACTCAGACTGGCACTGTCACCGGAAACCTGCTTGGCGACGGAATACCATCACTTACCACAAACGACGGTACTACAGATACTAACGGGGGAACAACTGCAACCCTTGCTCCGGGCCTTCAGGGCAGTGGCCTGGAAACCGGAATTCCATCACCTACCACGAACGGCGGTACCACAGATTCTAACGGGGAAGTTACTTCAAGCACTGCTCCGGGCTTGCAAGGCAGAGGTCCGGAAACCGGAATTCCATTACCCACCACGAACGACGGTACCACATATTCCAACAGGGGATCTACTTTTGCCGCTCCTCCGCGCCTTCAGGGCAGTGGCCCGGAAACCGGAAACCCGATAGCTACCACGGATGACGTTGTCATCTTAGCCACGAATGGCGGTTCCATCACCTTGACCCCCGTTACTGGAATCCCAACACTTACCAGGGGCCCGAAAGACGGTGACTTCATTACCGAACTCCCGATAACTGTCACAGTAAGCGGCGGCATAGACTTGCCCGACGGGAGCCGAGTCACCATATACACAACAACCAAGAGTTACGCAGTATCTAGCGCGAGACCCGCTCCGGATATGCACGGTAACGGGCCCACCAACCAAGCATCACACACACCGCGTTCCGAGCGAAGGCTACTCTTTTTCGGTCAGTTGCCATCTCAACTAGCCCCAGAAGAATTTTATGCATTAATACTTACAGTTGTCCAATACCTATCTACGCTCCTTGCCGTTCTTCTGGCGATACTATGGCGGATCATCGATACCGACTTCAAACGGATGGAACCTTTCTACGAGCTCTCTAGTTCCCGCGGTCTTCCCCGGCCTGACAGCCTTTGCAAGAGCTACCTGTTCTACAACGCGGCAGTAGTGCCACTGATTGCTGGCTACAGGGGTCAATTGACCGTCTGTATCTCCGGTATGATCGTTGGACCAATCTTTACCGTGGTGCAGATTCTTGCCTCAACTGTGTTGATAATGACTGTGGAGAGGCCAAATGGTTGTAACGCTGTTACTGGTGTTGGGAACTGCGGGAGGACATTTCTTGCTACGAGAAATGTTTTGGCAAGGGTTTTACAAGGTGAGTCTCCTGAAAAGAAACTACGACATGCACCAACACATGATGTGCAGGGGTTCTTGGACTCGTCGTTGTATTGATATTATTCCTGATTTATCTTCAATCAAAGAGGAAGTCATTACTATATTCCGAACCCTGGAGTATTGCCGGGTTGTCATGCTTAGTGGCAGACTATTCTACTCTTCCGGATGTCTTTGGGACTATTGAGGCCAATGATTCGGGGAAAACATTGCGCAAAGAGGTTGTCGGTAGTGATGGAGTCTATCGGCTTGTAGAAAGTACCTACCACTATTCTCACTTTCGTTCCGGCCTTCATTCCCACCTCGGCATCGAGACGATACCAGAGGAGCCAGGGAAGCCATGGCTTTACGATCACAACCCCCTAGCAAGACAAAATACGATACAGCATAGGCCGCGGGTACACCGGCCGCTGGTTTTAAAAGGCTTTGTCTTGTTTTTGTACAGCATATTTCTCAGTGGAATACTTACGATGGTGTTGATATACCGATGGTCACATATTGTGGGCTACGAGAAATTCATGAGTGGCCAGGGTCCCAGGGTCAGACTATTCATGATCACTGTCGGCATCATTATCCGTTCCTTGTGGGAACCGATCGAGAAAGGTACATTGCTAAAATCACATGAGCGTTCAGCGGCCTCGGGTATTGACCGTACTGTTAGAGGTGCGCCATCTCGAAGTCTTCCGAAAACTCACTCGACGCCACCAATCACCGGAAACAACAATACTGATCGACTATACCTCCGACATTTTCATCATCAGCGAGATCCAGGCACTCTTCCGAGGCGACTATTATATAACGTTCATTGGGTTAGTTGGGGTCCTGATCGAAGCGCTGGTGGTAGCTCTTCCGGGAATTCCGTATGAACCTAGCCAGACAATCGACGGGCTTGAAGCTGCGACTTGGCTTTCAGTTTCTGCTTTGACGCTGGCATTACTTGCTGTCGTGCTTGTGTTTTTCAGAAGAAGAAGTGCTTGCATGCCCCGACTACCATACAATATCGCCACAGTCATTGCATATTTATATGCTGCCCGAATGTTGAGAGACTTCGTGGGGCTGTCAATGCTGGATACAAAGGAAAGGAATAGGAGGATAGCGGCAATAGGGAAGACGTATGGGTTTGGGTTGACCACGGGACAGGATGGAAAGAGTCGGGTGGGGGTTGATGAGGAGGAGCTAGATAGCGCCTACCCCAAGGATTGTAACACATATAGTCAATGAAACGACCACAATAGAATGCAGTCAAAATTGATCATGCTGAACAATTTGTGATCAAAACTGCTGGAGTAATTTGTCTAAGTAAGAATAGCATGTGAATAATTATCATATCAAATCTCAAGTTAACTTTGAATATAGTTGTCAAGCGGCGTTGATAGTTAGTCTTAATTGTCATATAATGCCTATTGCCATACAACGTTGTATGGGAATCTTGACCAGTTTGCTGATATCAACATATAAATCATTGTTTACATCCAGCTATGTACTCGTGATCAGGATTTCTAGGATTTTCTCTACAACTTCTCTGCGACATATTGGGGGGAGTGAAGGCAGCTGTTCGTCACGATATTTGCGGTTGAATATGTTCGGTGGTGCTTTTGGTCGATTTATTGATCATAACCGCACTATGGGATAAGTATCGGTTTTGATGTTCGTGAGGGACACATCCCTCTGAAGGCAATATTTTCTCACCCAGGGGATGTTACTTTAAATTAACATTTTGGCCGCGAAAAGTATGGGATGGTTTTTCATGACGCCGAGATCGGATTGTGATACGTGGGAGCTATCTGATATCTCTAGCTCTAGTGTCGGAACATCATCCTCTTCAGTCACAACCGTAAATGGCTATTCGGTGTCAAAAGTTCGCATTAACTACTGCCCTGCCGGATATTTTTGGGCTCCAATTCGCACGCACTCAATTTTGGCATGAGAATCCAATTTCCCTGGGCACTCTCGAGAGCTGCGTGCGGTACGTACACTAAGTGTGCATGCTCTACTGTCTTATGCTACCTGTTGTCATTTGCGCACTTATCGGTTCGGTACCGTTCTGGCCGCCAGTCTCTTAGGTCCCTGGCTACCACTAGCCAGGCAGCATCGATCTTCGGCCGCCACCACCGGCGGTCCACCCTCGCCTTCTAAGTCATCGCGTGTTACTTGAGAGTGAACATTACCAGAGGAAAGTTGGGTTGGTGACAGTGGGCAATAAATTTCGAGTTCGGGGGTCTGGGTTCTTGGGTGATCAAGCAAAGTAAGCCTGTCACAGTTGGACGATTACCAGGTTGGCTAACTACTCCACGGCTTTTTCCCAAGCTTAAATCGTATATCCTGCTGTACTGAGCACGATGCTTCGGACGGTTACTTGTCGCAGATGTCCGTCACGAGAGATTTTACTGTAATTTTTGCCCACTAATGGTAGTTGTTTTCCATGCATGCGAAATGGTTGGTAATTTAGCAAAGCAGCGTAGGATTGCAAGATGTTCCTAGTACCCTCGAGACGCTACTCAAGAAGCTATTGGTTAGTTCACATGCAAACTGCTTAAGCTTAAAGCAGAAAGTTCAGGCAAATGCTTTGTAACTTTTTATACGACCAAGTCAGTTTGCTAGCTGAACAACTGCGCAATAATCTATCTAGTCGATATGATGTTGCGCGATGATCTATCTAGTCGATATGATGCTGCGCGATTGAGTGGGTGAGCGCTAATGACCTGAATGTTGGCTCGGAACATCCCGAGAGTAGTGTTACCCATGTATGCAAGGACCCCACTTTCAACATAATTAGGTTGCATCATTGCAGACTTGAGCCTCCAATTCACACCGCTGATCTTACGACAGAAAGTTTGAGCCTCACGCCCTCGCGCCACCAACCGCACAAATCCGCTCCCCCAACCCCCCCCTTAGCAGATCGCGTGTATCGGCTCTTCCGATTGGATTTAGCTGCGCATATGAACACCCTCCAGCAGCATTGGTTATTTAAACCTTATCAATTGCCTGGCGCCCACATGATATTGTGTAGGTACCCCGCGTTTAAATATAGAATGCCAACTACCCCGCATTTAGCGGTGTCCTGAAGTTGATCCCCAGCATCTGTGCGAAACTCGTTCACCGTCTCCAACAAACTATGCACCAGCGTCCGTCTCCGTATCTCTGCCAGTATGACATCAAATTCCCGTCGTCGTCGGAGCCCTGATACAATGCGAAGCCAGTTCCTGTCGTAGCGCTTCATTACCTCATCCACCGATTCTCGGCATTATCGATGAACGGCGCCGCGTTTGACGGAGGAGCTACCTCTCTCAACGCTCGCTGACGATCGACACCACTACTGAACAGCTCCTTGTTCGACATATTACCCGAGCATCCGCGCTTGCCTCACAATTGTACACCGCGTTAACTCCCCTCCGGCTGTTCCCAGGGTAAAACCAACTACCGCCACGCACGACGCCATGACGACGTGTGACGGCTGTAGGTCTTTGCAGCCCTAGCTCCCACCAACAGAACAAAGAAAATAGCAGGGTCGGATACGGTGTTAATCTGCAACGTAATACATTTCCGGTGGTGGTACGTAAGATCGAGTTCCAGCGAATGCTCTCTGACACACGGGCGAGGAAGGTTATGAGGGTCAGGGCGTGTATGATTAGGACTGACTTAAGCGGTGACACAAAAGATGCGGGATGGATTAGTTTGGCTAACTGAATGGCAGTCCAAGCTGCGCCATCAGTAAGGCACCGCTATGACGGATACATTGAAATCATTTCTTCAGGTGTACGTACAACCTCCCATCTTTCCCTGCTTTCTTTGACGTTTGATCTCTTCCCTCCCCAGCTGACATTGACCACCGTGCAGTGCCGCACTCTTACACCCCCTATTTCACCTCCGCCATCATCAATGACACTAAGCCCAGGCCCCACCACACCCGTTGCTGAAACAACGGATATCCCTCTCCACGGACGCTTGTCGGTCGTACGCGCAGAAGCTGGAATTCTGCGCTCGATATTGGATTCGGAGTGTCGGGGTGTCGGGTAGGCTACAGGAGCTTTTGTTGATGGATAGGCATACACGGTGCGGGTGTAGGGGTCATAGTACGCGGGGCGGGATGTGGATGATATTTAAGGCAACGAGCGCAGGGAGACAATGCGGAGTACGAGTGGGTTAGGGGTTTGAATATGATCAGGTCGGGGGTGATGTACTGAAACGGAGTGCTACGGCTTTCATCTCTAAGAGTTAAACTCCTCAGTGAACTCATTGACGAGAGCTCTGGAATACTATAGACTGGTGATTGTCTTTAGGCTTAAAGATGGTTGTTAACAATATGAAATGAAACTTAACATTTTCCTACAAACACTCTTCGGAGCGCACCTTCCCATTGACCATGCAAAACATGGTCTATTCGAATGCTAAATCAACAACATTACAATCAACGACGAACCTTCTCGTAACCAACCACTTGATAAGTTGAATTAACCATAAACCAGAAATCCACCAACTAGCAATTGAACGTAAAAATCCCTTCCCAAATCCAAACCAGTGCCCTCCCTTCATATCCTTCCCGAAAGACAACTGCAAAACTCGAAAAGTACCACAAAACAGAAAGAAATACAAAAGCACGCTCACAACACATCACTAGTTCGAGTAATTTTTGAGAAATTTCGCAAGAGCATAATGTTCTTCCTCTTCCGCCAACTTCACAGCCCTTGAAAAACGAATACCGTCCATCGATTCATCGTCTGCGCCAGCAGTAAGCAATAGTTGCACCATGTCCAAGCGGCCGTGTTCCGCAGCTCCTTCAATCGCAGTTCTGCCGTGTTCTATCGCTGGGGGAGCATTGACACTGGCTCCAGCCTTAAGAAGCATAAGAGCTATGCCGATATGGCCCTCAATCGCCGCTCCTTGCAGGGCTGTAATTCCGCGGGAGGCTCCCGGTGGTGCGTTGACGTCTGCTCCGGCATCCAACAGGATTCGAACAAGCTTAATGTTTTCGTTTTGTGCCGCAACTTGGAGTGCAGTTCTTCCATAATCACGGGCAGCTGGGGCATTAATGTTTGCACCCAAACCCAACAGAAACTGAACTAGCTCAATGTTGCCGTTTCCCGCTGCTGCTTGGAGTGCAGTTCGTCCACATTCGCCAATGGCTGGAGCATTGACGTCCGCACCCGCATCCAGCATGATAGAAACCAGCTCAATGTTGCCCCTGCCCGCTGCCGCTTGGATCACAGTCCTGTGATTGCTGCACCAATATCCCTTGCACAAGGATAAAAAGGGTAAAGCATTGAAATCAGCACCAGCGTCCAACAAAATTCGAACTAGCTCAATGTCTCCTCCCGCTGCAGCATTTTGGAGTACAGTTTTGCATGTCCGGGCGTATGGAACATTCACGTCTGCACCCGCGTCCGCCAGCATTCGAATCAACGTGAGGTTGTTTGAACTCGCTGCTCTTTGGAACGGAGTTCTCTTCAGTTCGTCGATAACTGGGGCATTGACGTCTGCACCAGCATTCAACAGGATTCGAACCAACTCGATATTCGATGAATCCACCGCCTTTTGGAGTGCTGATTCTCTCTCGCGGTCGGTAGCTGGGGCATTGACATCCGCACCCACACTCAACAGCATTTGAACCAGCTCAATGTTTCCTCTCCCCGCTGCCGCTTGGAGTGTAGTTCCGAAATAGCCGGTAGCGTTGACGTCTGCACCCGCATTCAACAGCATTCGAATAACCATAATATTGTCATTCCTCGCTGCTTCTCCGAGTGCAACCGCACCAACGTCTGCGCCCGCATCCAACAGGAGTCGAATCACCTCAATGTGGCCCGTCGCCGCCGCCTTCTCGAGTGCAGACGCATTAACGTCTGCGCCCGCGTCCAACAGGAGTCGAATCACCTCAATGTGGCCCGTCGCCGCCGCCTTCTCGAGTGCAGACGCATTAACGTCTGCGCCCGCGTCCAACAGGAGTCGAATCACCTCAATATGGCTATTCGCTGCTGCTGCCGTCAGTGGGGAATTGTAGCAGTCATCTGAGGCATTAATGTGTGCACCTGCGTCCAATAGGAATCGAACCACCTCAATATTGCCATTCGCCGCTGCTTCTTGGAGGGCAGAAGACCCTCCATTCGCTAGGTAAGCGTCTGGAGTATTGACTTCCGCACCGGCGTTCAACAGGATTCGAAGAACCTCAATGTGGCCATTCGCCGCAGCTCTTTGAAGCGCAGTTGTTCCGTAATCGTCGGCTTCTGGGGCCTCAGTGTCTGCACCTGCGTTCAAGAGAATTCGAACCAGTTCCACATGGTCGTTGGCCGCTGCTTCTTGGAGTGCAGTTGTTCCAAAACTGTCACCGCTTAGGGCATTAATGTCCGTACCTGCGTTCAATAGGATTCGAACCAGCTCAATGTCACCTTTCCAAGTAGCTAAATGGAGGGCAGTCTTATAACAATTACAATCATTATCACAACGATTGTAGTCAAAAAAGGGTGATGCATTGACATCAGCACCCGCAGCCAACAGGATTCGAACCAGCTCAATGTTGCCACATCCCGTCGCAAGTTGAAGGATATTCCCATGATTACTACATCCCTGTTCGCAACCGTCACAAGGGGTCTCAGCATTGACATCCCCGCCCTCATCCAATAGCAGTCGAACCATCTTGATATGCCCAGTCATCACTGCCCGCTTGATTGCAGGCGGCTCACAGCAATATTCATCTCCCTGGGCGTAATTGATGTCCGCACCCGCATGCAACAGGATTCTAGCTAGCTCAATGTTGCCAATTCTTACTGCTGCTTGGAGTGCAGTCACCTCGTACCAGCGCGGAGTGTAGTTGACGTCCGCACCCGCGTTTAACAGGATTTTAACTAGCTCGATGTTGCCATTCTTTGCGGCTACCTCAAGAGGCATATCGCCACCTGGGGTACACGAATTTGGATTAACACCTGCCTCAAGGAGCATCCGCACAATGTTTATATCCTCAATTTTCACAGCGTTTCCCAAAATATGTTCCGCGAATGCTTCAGTTGTCGGCATTTTCACTGAGAGGAGGGATGCGAGCATTGATTCTTGCTTATTGTTGATAATCCATTGGAAAAGTTCATCAGTGTGTTTGTCGTCTAACATGTTGTTGGATGCCAGATACACAGCGAAATTGATCCACCTTAGCAAGGCATGTCGATTGGTTGGTACAAGTGACCCCTCGGAAAACGTCATGAACCTTCCACGGCATTCTGCCCGGAGAGTGGCTCGAATGTGGGAGTACGCGTTAGGAATGTCGTCAACGATATCGATGTCCGGTTCCATCGTTATTAAAGGTAGCCCGGAGAAAAGGTTGCTGATAGTTGGTGCAGTATTGTCGGTGCTCACTTGCATTTCGTTTGCTTGAGCTGAAGAACTGGGCTGGTCGGGCGAGATTGAGTTGAGAAGTTGATGAGACCAAGGGATTTGCCCGCCAGCATCCATAGGAACTACGCCATGATGGATTTTAACTACGCGACTATTAGTATTCAAAATTTGAATTCAAAGATTAAATGTGGCGAAAGGGTTACCTTGGGACCCAATAAAGCCCTGGAATTGGAACCAAGGAAGATTTTCCAGGTTGAATGCAAAAGAGACTTCTTCAAACGGAGTGAAAACCGAAATTCCTTCCGGAGTTTGGGGACTTGCAGCTTAGAAGACGTTAGTGCTAGATTGACGTTTACGAAGCAAAAATTGAATGTTACCTGCGATTAAACTTTGCCCTGGAGTTGAAAAGGTAGGCCGGCAGTGCCGCAATGTCTCCTTTTTAATCCTTTTGTTTGGAATCTCGATGCCGTCGACACGCAATACACTCTCTTTGTCATCGCGCTTGCGTTTTTGAATCCGGTTTTGAACGAATTCCCACTCGGCATGGGTTATGTTTTTGCGCAACTTCCATATTTTGAAATGCCGTTCATATTGGGCTTTACTATGGGACTGTCAGTATCGGGCATTTTAACGAAGCTTCTTGGGTACCCACGTGGCGTCGAAGTTGTATTTTTCCTTCATATAGGACATTACATCTTTGAGAGACATATTGTGCGCCAGGTAAAGGGTGTGGATTTCTTTCCGATAGGATTCCCATTGAACTTCCGCAGCGTCTCGTCGTGATAGCATCTTCGCTCTTGTAATGGATTTCGAAATATTTTAGAGATAGTGGAAAAGTGAACACAAGAAAGGTTGGAGGGCTGTTGCACGGTGGATGAGAGTCTGGCGGAATAGCTTGGGTTTATAAATTGTTGGGCTGCGTAGGCAGAAAGAAGGTGTCGTTCCCTATAGGTCAGGTCCACAATCTGTTAAAACCGCCAAGCATGCGTTTACTCGTGTCGCGCCATGCATGATTAGCATGTTCCACATTCTTTTTAAGCCTTGCGATCACCTTTGTGTATGTACATGCGGCTTAGTTGGGCAAACATTATTGGGTAAATCCAGAATCTGTACATAAGAGACGGGGGTGATCCTGGACTTGCATGTGCATTCAGAGACCCGTGTCAACACAATTGGCCAAATCCCGAATCTGTTTTGTTAGCGCCAGGTGGGGGGCACACGTCATAACGAAATTGTACGCCTTTATTGGTGAAGACCAAAATCTGGAACAATTTAGTACCGGTAAAGTTTGTACTTTACATTGTAAATTAATAGCAACGTTCAGAAAATACTATACTCGCGGCGCCACGAACCTACAATCAACAAGTCTAGAAAGGCTAGAGTTTCCTGATTCGTAATAATGTTTGGCTGTAAAGGTACAACGATCTAGGTGGTGATGGGACTGTCGTCACTGACGCTTAGCAAATTCACATGACGACCTCAAAATTGCAAACTTTTGTTCATACAATTACTAAATAGTATGTCAGCTTTGTCAGACAAGATTTAGTCCATATTCTAGTACGTAGCACAAGGGGACTAGTAGCTGTCACAGCATGAGTTAGTTTCGCCAGACCCTAACCCATCATTCCCGAACACTGTAAATAGCTCGAGAATACAGTCAGTAGCTCTGTTTAGCCCAGTTCTTCTAGGGTCACTAGGTGCTCTGTGGGATGAGGCGAATGTTTGATTGTCTAAGTAGGACGAAGAGAATCGCACACAGGTAAGATGTATGCACAAATGTATTGTGCGGAAACCAAAGCCTCGGTGATGCCGGTACTGTAAGCAATCTTCCCGACTAATAGTTATTGTAGAATACTGGCTTTTGTTAGATAAAGAGTGTTTTCTCATTATTTGAAGTCATGGGTGTAGAAATCTCATCGAAGCCCAGTTGGAAGTTGTCAGTTGAAAAACTCGCACCGTAGCTCGCGCTTGTGGAACTTGGCGAAATTTGGCTTTGGGAAGCAATTGCAATTGCCACATAGCCTAGCTTCGCTGGCGGACGAATAGCTTGCTTACGTGCACATTCCTTCACTTCTATAGTGCGGTAGGTGCTTGTTGATGTGTCGAAAGGTTAAGAAACCATGATTCTCTAATAAAGTAACGGAACTTATGTTCTTGTGGTTACTGCTGAGCGATAATAGTGAACAGTAATTATATGTGATTAAACCACTGCAAAGAGGAGCTGGCGTAATAGAATGTGAAGTTATGCAAGTAAGATCTGTTCGGGTCCGGTGGCGGATTCATGTCTCGTGCCCAGCCGTCGTACCTCGCCTCGTGTGGCGCATGAGCCGCCCGAGCTTGCGAGGCTGCGGCTCACCAGGCGCGCCACACATCCACCTTTATCTGGACACGAGAAAAGTGGATTCAAGCTACTACGGCTTTCCCATAGATGGCCCGGAATCCACCATGGCCTACCCATAGATCCACGAGTATGCTGGGTGCACAATCAACTATTTCGAGACTTCACATCGCGCCAAGGTCTTTTTCTCCAGAGAGATACCTAGGTAGTGGCGGACGACTGTCGTTAGAATCCAGTTCTAGATATCCCCAAAACAGGATATTTGGTTCAAAATTCTCGGCAGTACTCTATTGTATAAGGTATACCTGATGCTAAAAGCTGCAGATCGGGCGGTACTTTATTACAGTTGACATATTATGTTGTGGTTGACAAGGAAGATACGCAGCCTACCCCGAGTTCCCAACTACAAGCTGGGTGCTACCACAGTCTATCAGCTATAGCCATATTAAACACGTCGTTTGCAAGGAACATGTACTTATAGTCTAGAACTTCTAATAATTAGAAGTGATTAAGGCAGCTAAAGGGTGCAATTATAAAACTCAGCACACAGTAAAGAGAGAAAGCCCTTTGCGCGATGTAAAGTCTTGAATAGGGTTAATCGTGCACCCAGTCCACTCACACATCCATGGTTGAGCGGCCCATGGTGGGTTAGGCCCATGGTGGATTCCGGGCAATATACTTGATTTCTCAGTTTCAGTTTCATGATCACAGTACATTCACTTTCAGGTGCACTTAGAAAGGGTTTAGAGAGGGCTCCCGGGTGCACAGTATTTAGAGAAGCTCTTATATGCACTTAAAGGTACACTTGGAGATGGCGCTCGTATACACTTGAATGTGAACTTGGAGACGGCCGATCTAGACTTGCTCCTAGTGCTCCAAGTGCACCCGAGCGCAGTCTCTAATTGCGCTATCTCCAAGGGCACCTCCAAGTGCACCACCAAGTGTACCCGAGCACTGTCTTTAACCGATCGTACATAGATAAGTAGGCATAAATACATGCATTTGTGCAAGCCACCCCACGTTTAAATATAGTTGGATTGCGTCATTACACACTTGAGCCTCCCGGTTCAGGACAGAGCTTCAACTTTGGGCACTGCCTACCACATGAAAGAAATTCCATACATTTGATCCTTTTTGGCTCAAATATATCGTCCATATCAGTTGTCAGAACAAGTTCTTATTATTAGTTGTGTGGCTACGCGCTAGCTAAAAAATAGCCGCTATAATATCTTGCACTACTCGAACGGATTTTCAAGTTACTGGAAGACAGAAAACCCTAACCCTACCATAAAATGACTTGTAATGGCTAGCGTCAGCGCTTAGAATGACCCTTAGCATTACCCATTTCAGGGCAAGGGATTTCCATTTCCGGCAACTTGATAATCTGCCGAGTATCCGTAATAACTTTAAATTTTTCTCATCAGATGTCTTGAATACTCTAAGTACCCTGCGTTTAAAAATAGAGTAGAATTGGGAATACCCCGCAATTGAGTAGACGTCCTCAAGGAGCTAGTCCTGCAAATTCCTCATTTCTAATAGAACCATGCGACGGCGTCCGTCGCCTATCTACTAACATCTCGCGCTGTTAGACAATTAAACCAATTCTCGTCGTTGCGTTTACTCCCTTCCATCTACCGATCCTCGACGTCATGGAAGAACAGCACCTCGCCCAATAAACCCCCGAGCTGCTGCTACCCCTACCATTTTTCGTTAGGAGATGAAGGGTAGTGGAACAAATTTGCTCGTTTCCTTTGCTGGTTTTGAGAAGTGGCAGGATTGAGGGAAAATGTATATCATAGCCGCAAGCGGCCGAATGCAGTATGATTACAACAAACAAACCGTTTTTCGTCGAGATCACTCCGCTACAGTTACTTCCAGGGTTAAACGACGACCGCACGCATGACCCACAAACAAAATGTGGGGTCGGTCGGTTATTTCAGCTTCGGTTTCCACCAATACTACAAAGGCAGCCAGGTCTAATCGATGAGGTGTTTGATCTGGAACGTGGTTCACACCCGAGACTGCGTCAGGGTTGAGTTTCACTATACAAGCTCAAATACGTGAACGGGGGAGGGACAAGAGGATGAAGGTGAGTATTATCAAGACTAACGTAAACGGTATCACGAACGGAATACGGGATGGAATAATTTGGCTAACTGTATCCCATTCCAGACTACGTCTTAAGCAAAGTGCCACTATACAGTAATCTTGCCTTCAGTGGTACATGCAACCTCCGCTTTGTCCTCGCTCTCTCGCTTGAGCTGCTTCCTCCCTTGCTGACTTTAATCACCGCGCAGTGCTGCATCCTTGTAACCCCTCACTCCACCTCCGCCGTCACTAACGATACCGGGTTCAGGCCCACCGCACCCGTTACAGGAAATCGGATATCTCTCTCGACAGACGCTTGTGCATTGTACGCACAGAAGCTAGAAATCTCGCACGAAAGAGCTATGTTTAGGGAGAGTTGGCATGCCGAGAGCTGTGCTTGATTGATTGGATACGTGAGGGTCATACATATTATGTGGATGATGTAGATGATATGGCTAACGAGTACGGGGAGGCAATTTAGAATTCAGAATATGAGTAGAGGGCACTTAGGGTTAGGAAATTCAACATGATCAGTTCTGGGGTGATATACTGCAACTGAGCATTACCGTCTTCTTTGCTGGGCCGAGAATAGTTAAATTCCTCGCAGGACACATTGACGAGAGCTCAGAAATACTCACTGATGATTATTCATGGGCTTAAAAACGATCGTCGATGATAATGAAAAGAACCTAACATTTCCCTACATGCTTTCTCCCCCATGCTCCTACGCTACGGCGTACCTCTCGGAACCAAAAACTTTTGGAAATGGGCCATGATTCCAAAGTCCACTAATTAAACGTAAAAATCCCTCCACAAACTTGAACTAGCGCCATCTCTTCGTATCCCCTCCCCCGAAAGGCAACTGCGAACTCGAAAAGTACCATAAGTAGAAAGAAATACAAGACACGCCCGTAACCAGTTACTCATGAATAATTTCTGCGAAATTTCCCAATAACAATGTCCTTCTGGCAGCTCAATAGCCCTAGCAAAACGCATACTGTCTATGATTTCATCGTCTGCGCTGCATTAAGCAATAGTTGCACTATGCCCAAGCGACCATGTTCCGCGGCTCCTTCAAGAGCTTTCCTACCCTCAACCACCGCGGGCCGCATTAACATTCGCTCCGGCCTTCAGCAGCATGCGAGCTATGCCGAAATGACCTGTAATCGCCGCTCCTTGAAGGGCTGTAATTCCCCGGTAGACTACTGCTAGTGCATTGACGTCTAGACCCCTTTCAACAAGATTCGAACAAGTTCGACATTCTCTTCTTGTGCCGTAGCTTGCAGTGTGGTTCTTGCATAATCATCTGCAGCTGGCGCATTGCCATCTGCAGGTACGTACTACTATGTTAAGTCCAAGTGGCGAGACTTCAATTGTATATTACTGGTATAAACTGTAGTACGTCTTTTGGATGCTATATATTCGAGTCTACAACCGGCAGAAGTTCATTGTACTAGTGAGATGTCCTAGCTAAATTAGAGTTGTGAGACTACACATCTGGGCTCTGGCTTCATTTGAAACTACAGTTTGGTGGACTGAACACTGTCAGTGAATTCAAAGCTCTCCAGACTCGGAGGCACAAGGTTTTAATTGCTAACAAGCCTAAAGCATTTCTCTTGTACGAGCTTTATGCAGATTTAAAGCGTAATCTTAAATGACCAACCTCCAAGCTGTGCTTGGTGTAAGTAGTATAGACTAATACTAACCGTACACCAACTAGAATCCCCCATACAGACAACCAGTCTTTCGGGCGGTTATAGGACCCATATAAATCTTTCTACAGACAGGTAGGTGAGCATCAAACTGTGGTACATGCTTCTCATTGGTAGCGTTGCACTGCATTATTTAACCCATCTGCGGAACTACGTATATGGGGCACCTCATGTGCGGAACACGCCAAATATACTCCATCCACGGACGGGTGATTTTGGCGCCCTATCAGCGGATAGTGCGCCCTATCAGCGGAAATCCGTAGATGGGGTGACTCCTCGTAGGCTTGCAACAGGAGTGTAGAGTTAATGAACAGTTTGTACACTGTAAATACTATGTCCTGCGAACAGCTTTCTTTTGATATCACTCGAACCCTATCATATAGCATAACTGCGGCCTAATATTTCTAGGCAGCTCTTAATGTGCTGAGATTCTATTCGGCACGGATTTGCCGTGGAGAGAGATTATACACGGAGAAAACAGAAGGAGAAGGACTTACGAGAGAGTGTGGCGACAGGTGCACGGCCTTTGCCACCCGCTCTATTCTAGATCTCAGCAACACATGATGCCGTGCGACTGAATGGGTGAGCACCGATGATCCGATGTGTTCGGAACATCCCGAGACTTGTGGTACCCTGCATTTATGTATGCAAGCGACCCCGCGATTAATATACTTGGCCTGGGGGGGTAAACGATCGGGATGCTGCTGGACCCAAGTACAGTTTGGCTATGTTATTGCAGACTTGAGTTTCCTGCTTAACCGCTGATCATAGCGGAAGGTTTGTACCTTAACTTCTAGCGCTATCAATTAAAAAAGTGTGTCGGAACTTTATCCTGGTAGTTTGCGGCTCTTCCGAGAATTCCGATTGGCTTTTGTTGTGCACATGCACACTATTGGTGTTAGTCGAAATCTTATCAGATTACCGAGGCTCACGCATGACAAGAGGTACCCCGCATTTAAATATAGAATGCCAATTACCCCACTTTTAGTTGATCCAGGCATCAGTGCGAAACTTGTTCACCTCTCCAACAGAACTATACAACAGCCTTCGTCTCCTCATCTCGGCCCGCATCTCATCAAGTCCCTGCCATTGGAGCCCATATTACGATGCGACCTTGTCGTTGCGCTTCATTACCTCGCCCACCGATCCTCGACGTTACATGAATGGCGCCTCGTTCGATGGCTTGCTTGAAGCACCCCTCTCCTGACGCTCTTCGACCATCGACACCACCAATGAACGGCGCCTCGTTCAACACTTTATCCGAGCCACCGCAACCTACTCATTGCACTCCGTGTTGACTCCACTATGGCTGTTCGCTGGGACAAACGACTACCGCCACGCACGACTGCCATGAGGAGATGTGAGCTTTGACCGTTCTTGCAACTCCGGCCCTCCCAACGTAACAATGTTAAATTGCAGGATCGAATGTAGTTTAATCTACAATGTGATGCATTTCTGGGAGCGGTACGTACGATCGACATCCAGCGGGTACTCTCTAGCACACGGGCGGGGAGGGTTATGAAGGTCAGGCGTGTATGATTAGGGCTGACTGAAGTGGTGTCACAAAGGATGCGAGATGGATTAGTTTGGCAGACTGAATCTGGGCACACAGTAAGGCACCACTCTGACGGATACATTGAAATAAGATCTTTAGGGGTACGTATAACCTCCCTTCTCTTCTCGCTTTCTCTGACGCTTAATCTCTTTCCTCCCCAGCTAACGTTGACCATCATGCAGTGCCGCACACTTCCACCCTCACTTTATCTCGTCGTCATCAACGACACCGAGTTCAGGCCCCACCACACCCGTTACTGAAACAACGGAGCTTGTCGGTCGTACGCATACAACCTAGAAGTTCCGCGCTCGGTGTTGGGTTCGGAGTTGTCGGAATGCTGAATGAACTACGGAGTAGGTCGATGAATTTCATACACGGTGCTGGCGTGAGGGTTATATTACCGGGATGAGATGTAGATGATGTTAGGGGAAACGAGTACGGGGAGGAATGCAAAGATCAGAGTATGGATAGATGGGGCGTACTTAGGGTGATGGGTTTAATATTAAATATCTCGGTGGACACATTGAAGAGAGCTCGGAAATACAATGCGCTGTGATTATTCATGGGCTTAATTAAAGATGATCGTCAACAACATGAAAAGAACCTAACATTTCTCCACATTTCTCCACTCTTCAAAGCAACCCTTCCCCCAACCACGCATGGTTTTTTCGAACGCCCAATCGATAACACCACAATCAACGACGTATTCCTTCGTAACCAGCCACTTGACCATTCTTTGAGCGCTGAGCATAATATCTCCAAATCCACCATCTCCTTAAATCCGAACCAAAACCCTCTCTTCATATCCCTCTCGAAAGACAACTTCGAAACTCGAAAGTACCACAAGCAAAAAGAAGAAAACTTACAAAAACACGCCCGCAGCCTGTCACTCGTTCGAATAATTTCTAAGAAATTTTACAACCGCATAGTGTCCTTGGTCCTCCGCCAACTCAGCAGCATATTCAAAACGCATACCGTCCATGGAATCATCGTCTGCGCCGGCATTAAGCAACAGTTGCACCATGTCCAAACGACCATGCTCCGCAGCTCCTTCAAGAGCACTCCTGCCTTTAACTTCCGCCGGATCGGCATTGACATTCGCTCCGGCGTTAAGCAACCTGAGAGCAATACCAATATGGCCTTTAATTGCGGCCCCTTGAAGGGCTGTAATTCCACGAGAGGCTGCTGCTGGTGCGTTGACGTCTGCACCGGCATCCAACAGGATTCGAACAATCTCAATATTTCCCTCTTGCGCCGCATATTGCAGGGCAGTTCTTCCATTATCACGGGCAGCTGGGGCATTAATATCTGCACCGGCACTTAACAGCATTCGGACCAGATTGATACTACCACGTTTTGCCGCAGATTGAATTGCGGTTCCGTTCTCCCAAGAACCGGAAGCACTAGGATTCGCACCTGCATCTAATAGGATTCGGACCAGCTTTTCGTTGCCTTTTGTCACTGCTGCCTGCAGCGCAGTCAATCCGTATCCCTCGCCGGCTGGGGCATTGACATCCGCGCCTTCTTCGAGCAGAAGTTGAACCAACTCAGTGATGCCATATTCCGTCGCAACTTGGAGTGCGGTTCTTCCGAATCCATCTGCAGCCGGAGAATTGATGTCCGCACCCGCATCTAATAAGATTCGAACCAACGCAATGTTTCCACTCAACGCTGCTGCTTGAAGTGCAAACACCCCAAATCTCTCAGCGGGTGGGGCATTGATGTCCGCACTCTCTTTCAATAAATATTAAACTAATTCAATTTCGCCGCTCCCCACGGCAGCCTGGAGTGCAGTTCTTCCATTTCTGCAGGCCGCTGGAGCGTTGATGTTCACACCTGCATCTAGTAACACTTCAACCAACTCGGTGTAGCCACAAGCCGCCGCAAGTTGTAATTCAGTATGATCATAGTTTCCGGGATCTGAAAAAATAAATTCGTAACCTGGATCCAACAGGATTCGAAGTAGCTTAATGTTGCCATCCTCCGCCGCTGCTTTCGACGCGTATAGGTCATAACAAACGTTTTCTTCATCTAATTCTTCATCCAGCAGGTCTTGAACTAGCTCAATGTCACCGTCTTCCGTCGCTTGTTCAATTTCGGATTTGTCAAATGCAGTATCATATGGACAATTTACGTCCGCACCCGAATCCAACAACATGCAAACAAGCTCAATGTTTTGTTGTTCCACAGCATACCTGAGCGCAGCCATTCCGGATTCGGTATTGAGGTCAGCACCAGCATCCAGGAAGATTTGGACCACGTCAATGTTGCAGATTTGTACCGCAGCCGGGAGTGCAGCAGTGATCGCGTCTTTAGTACCAGCTCCAGCATCCAGAAAGACTCGAACCAGCTCAATGTTGCCCGTGCGCGCGGCATATTTGAGCGCATCAGCAGCCGCACCATCGATGTCTGAACCCGCATCCAAAAGAAGACGAACTAGTTCAATGTTGCCATTCGATGCCGCAGCTTGGAGTGTACCAGCATCACCAACGTCCGCGCCCGCACCTAAAAGAAGACGAACCAACCCAATTTTGCCTGACTTGATGGCCCCTTGAAGTGCAGTTTGGCCGTATTTAGTGGCCGGGGCATTGACTTTAGCACCCGCACCCAGAAGCATATGAACCAAGTCGATGCTGCCTGTCGCTGTCGCACGTTGGAGTGCAGTACCCCCGTATTCAGAAGCCGGGCCATTAATGTCGGCACCCGCATCCAGAAGCGTTCGAACCAACTCAATGTTGCCTTTTGCCGCCGCAAGTTGGAGTGCAGTTCCTGAGTATTCAACGCCTTGGCTATTGACCATAGCGCCAGCACTTAGAAGGATTCGAACCAACTCGATGTGACCTCCTCCTACCGCGTATTGGAGTGGAGTATTTCCCAACCTGGGGTCAGGAACATTGACTATGGCGCCCGCGTTTAGTAGCAGTTGGGCAAGGACACTACTTCCCTTCGCTGCCGCTGCTTGGAGTGCAGTTTCTTTGCGAGGGATTGTTATGTTGACTCTAGCGCCGGCGTCCAAAAGGGTTCGCACCAGCTCAATGTTTCCACCCTCTACAGCCACTCGAAGAGGCATATCACCATATCCCACATGCCCAGGACGATATCGAAGAGGTAGGTTTGGATCAGCACCTGCTTTCAGGAGGATTTGTACAATGTTCGTATCCTTAATATGTATCGCGCTTTCAAAAACATGACTTGCAAACACTTCGATTGTCGGCATTTTTACCGACAGTAGAGATTCAAGCATTGATTCTTGCTTATTGTTGATAATCCATCGAAGAAGTTCATCGGTGCGCTCATTCGATAACATGTTATTTGATGCGAGATACACAGCAAACTTGACTAATTGTTGCGCGGAATATCGATTTAATTCAAGTAATCCTCCAGGGTTTGACATGGGTTCTCCGTCACGTCCTTCCAAGAGAGTCGCTCGCAAGTCGGAGTAGGTGCTCGGAATGTTGTCGATGGTGTTTGGTTCCTTTGCCATAGGAGGCAGTCTAGAGAAAATACCGCTTAAATTCGGTGCTGTATTATCGGCGCCCAATCGCACTCCGTTTGGGGAACCGATCTGGCTTGAACTGGGCGACATTGGGTTGAAAGGCTGCTGTTGGCGAGACCGTGAGATTTGCCCACCGACATCTATATCAACCAAACTATGATTGCTTTTAACTACGCGACTATTAGCATTCAAAGTATGAATCTAAAGATCAAATGTGGTTACCTTGGGACTCAACAAAGCCCTGGAATTGGAACCAAGGAAGTTTTTCCAAGTTGAATGCGAAGGAGATTTCTTCAAACGGAGTCAAAATCGAAATTCCTTCCGGAGTTTGTGGGCTTGCAGCTTAGAAAATGTCAGCGCTAGAAGGGAGTTTATTACCGGATAAATTGAAGGTTACCTGCGGTATAACACTGCCCTGGAGTTGGAAGGAAAGGTCGAGAGTGACGCGATATCTCTTTCTTGACCCTTTTGTTTGGTATTGCAATGCCATCGACCTGTAGCACGCTTCCCTTGTCGTTCCGCTTGCGTTTTTCGATCCGGTGATGGACGAACTTCCACTCGACATCGTTTAGATTTTTGCGGAAGTTCCATATTTTGAAATGACGTTCGTATTGGGCTTTACTGTTCGAATATCAGCTGCAAGCAATTCAACAAAACTTGGATACTCACGTGGCATTGAAGTTATGTTGTTCCTTCATATATGTCATTACATCTTTGAGGGCCTTATTGTGTCCTAAGTAAAGGGTGTGAATTTCATTCCGAAAGAATTCCCATTGAGCCTCTGTAGTCTCTCGACGTGAAAGCATAATGCTCTTGAAAGATTTTTTGAATTTTAAAGATAGTTTGGAGAGTGCGGATAAATGGAAGAGTGTAAACTTGGAAGGTTGAAAGGATATTGCTCGGTGTGAGTATCTGGAGACTGGCGGGATACTCTGAGGCTTTTAAACTCGCTGGGCAGTAAGCATGCACTGAAAGATGATGTCGCGCGTTATTGGTCAGTTCCATAATCTGTTTTCCATGTTGGGTTGCGTCAAGCAGAAATTAGGTGTCGCACCCTATAGGTCCGTTCCATAATCTGTTTTCCCATTTTAGGCTGGCGTGGGCAGAAAGGAGGCGTGGCACATTATAGGTCAGTTCCATAATCTGTTCCGACGTTGGGCTGGCAGCGACAGAGAGAAGGGCCCGATAGGTCCGTTCCATAATCTTATTTTCCTACCCGCCTATCGTGCCGTGCATAGCTAAGATGTTCCACATTCTTTTGAAGTACATGCATCTGCTTTAGCTGGACACAAACCATTGGGTAATTCCAGAATCTGATGCAAAGAAACCGCGACAACCCTTGCACCTACATGTACATACATCCAAGCCCCGTTTAGCGCCAGTCACCCACGTCATGACAGCTCTCGCCTCATTGGTCAAGTCCACAATCTTGTACCGGTACTATTTGTACAGTGCTAATTATTGGCGACGTCCAAAATCTTTTCTTTCTCCGATGATATGTTGTCTGCATAACCATGTAAGACGGATAACGCAACACATTGCCTGAGTACTTGGGAATTGCCGGTATAAAGGAGGGCTTCCTACTGTAGGTTTTCTGGGCCAGAGTTTCCTCGGGAAACACCTTTCGCCTGCGCTGCCTCTACACTATACAAAACCACCATTAGATACAGTCCTCCATCTTCACCTGCCTTTACCCGTCTTCATATTTGTGCTATCAAACGATCTAGATCATTCAATCGCTTCGTCTGTGTACCACCGTAATCGCTAATACCGACCATCTGAGATGACAATATCCACGGAGGCAATCATCGGAATAGTCAGCGTTTTTGTCGGACTTCCTCCGATATTCCTCATTTTCTGGAGTCTGAGGAGACGAAAGGACAATGCAAACCGAACTATCACCGGTGAGTCGGTCTATAGGAAACTTACTAGCTGTGTATTATGCACTACTTGACTGACGATGTATCAACGTAGTTAACGATGATCATATTCCTACCCTCGAACGCTCGACTACAGAGACCACACGCCGTATGGTGGTCGTTGTCGTATTACAAACTACCAGTACCCAGGTTGCAGACGGCGCTACCATACTTTGAACTGTCTGACTTACTCCTTTCAATACAATAGGTAAATCTCCGGCATGATTTCCCTGATTCCTTCACAACATATCGACACCTGGCAGAGATCATAGTGCTGACTGACTAGTTCGAAAGACATGTGGCGTAGACTTTATTTGTCCGATTGTGATTACCAGAAATGATATGGATTCAAGAGGAAACAGCATGGTTGGAAGTTGAATGGAGCAGGATTATGTATCTATCACTGAGCGCCAGGTATGGAGTAGTGTGTGCAGTAATGAATACATATCTACGGAGATGCCAGTATACTGTCAAAATTGGTTTCTTTGCGACATAAGCGTCGTTTCCGGACGTCGCTAAACAGAGTAAATGCAGAATAGAAAAGGGATACAGACCGTGTTTTACACACCCACCAATTGTGGCATACTCGGACTACTTCACAAACTCCCAGCCGCCAAGAGACCGAAAGCATTATCTTGCAGGGCAATCTAATCCATCTCATCTAATCAATCCATCCAGATGAATCAGAAAAACATCAGAATTCTGTCAGTTACCTTGGCGAAATTAATTATTTCTAAAATCTAACTGTAAATCAACCACAACCTTTGAAAAAGATGCGAGAATTTTAGAAACTTCTCGTCCTTTCTAAGAGCTCTCTTATATATGAAGTTTGTTTGTAATCATATTGTATTCGGCCGCTCGCGGGCAGGACATATATTTTCCTCTTTTTTCCTTTCATTTTTCGAAACAAACAAAGGAAACAAGCAAATTCGTGATCCCCTTCCACTACCCTTCGTCCCCTCTTATATATGAGGTGGGTTCATTGTAGATCCATCACTACTTATGCTCGCAGTGAACCGGTAGTCAATGAGTCTAGGAAGACTTGGGTTTCCGCATAGGCGTCCCCTAATTCGTAATAATGTTTGGTTGTGAATGATACTACAATTCATACGGTAAGGAGCAAGTCGTCACGTTTAACAAATTCAGATAACGCCCCAAACATTGCAAAAATTGCACTTCTACAATTTTCAATACAATGATCACTTCGGCGGAAATTTTTTAGTCTATATTCTAGTACGTTATGAGAAGTAGTTACAGCCTTGATGCGCATAGGAGAATATTTCGCCGGACCTTAACCCACTATCTCCGAACACTGCAACTACAAATAACAGTCGTTGCTCAGCTTAGCCAAGTTCTTCTAGGGTGATCTGTGGGATGGGGGTGAAATGTTTGATAAAGTAGATGAAGAGAATCATATACGAGATAGGTACATAATTGTATAAGCCGAAGCGTGCTGGCCTTGGTGATACCAACAGTATATGCAGTCCTTCTGGCTAACAGTCATCGCGGAATGCCGGCCCTTGTTAAATAAAATCAGTATTCTCATTGTTTGGAGTTAAGTTATCAAAGTGCTGTTGGATGTCATCGGGTTAAACTCACCTCGTTAAGTGTGCTTGCGGAACTTGGCTTTGGAAAGCAACTGCAATTGCCACACCACCTAGCCTCACCGGTAGACCGATAGCTCATTTACATGCACATCCCTTCATTTCTATTGTGTGATAAGCGCCTGTTAAAGCATCGAAAGGTTGTAAAGTCATGGTTTTCTGATATAGATAGTAGCGGAATATATATTCTACTGTACTTAACTGCTCGGGATAATAGTGAACGGTAATCATCTTTAATTAAACCGTCGCACGCGAGAGTAGGTGTAATAGAATACAAAGTTATGCAAGATTACCGTCCAAGGATCGCATCATCGTGGCCCACCGCCGGCACCTGACACGTAAACATAGCCATACCTACACTTGAGTGCGTTCTACACACGCGGAAAGCGGGAAACCAACGGACTAGGCTAACAGTCACACATCAACCAGATACAATCATACACATCACTATCTGTGTACCTTTACTTTTCTAGATCCAACCGAATGCATAGACTGTAAGGTACCTATGCATATGTGTATGTACAGTACTCTCCTAGATTCCGAGGCTTCACCGTTTAAGTTGTCAGTTGACTGGTATAATCATATCCGAGAGAAAGTCGTGTGAATAATCATGCTACACGGTAAGACACCGAACGACGGAGCAATGTGATTGGAGGTGCAATAAATATAGCGACACACAATTGGCTAGCTGCTTATTCCTTCTCTTCCCACCATGGCCGAACGAAGTCTGCCTGCATCATACTCGAGCATGTTCGATTGTTCCCTCCCATGCATTCAATTCTCAATTCTATGACAGCAAACGTATAGTATCGCCCAAACAAGATCAAATTTTTGCTTTTAAACTTGTACTAGATTTATCAGAATATTTCCCTATGAAACTTTATGCATGCGTAAACCTACAACCGTCAGGTTAGAGTGCATATGCAGCACCTTAGGCTTATGTATCTGTCGGAAACAACAACCACTGACTGGACAACTAGTAGCTACAGTATCCCTCTTGTCAAGTTGGGTTCGGCAGGCAAGCCCGAGAGACATTATCTGAATGTGAAAAGAGGTTGACAGATTGCAGCGTGCCAACTCGAACCGCCAACTCGAACCGCCAACAGCCCAAAGAAATAAAACGCTCAAATCCCAATTGTGAATTTCTTCAGACAATGCAACACTTCAACCATCCAACTACCGACATTTCTAAAGACCTGGAGCAGATTCATCGTAACCGGATCAATAGCCATAGGACTGAGCAGATGGATTCGAAAGCACTCCCGGCATGGAACCCTCATAACCTGAATTGTGGGATGGAATCTACACAGAATAGCCAGTATGCTGCAGTTAGTGGTGTACTGGTTGTCGCTTGGAATTAGTCTAATTACACTGTAACCTAGCTGTCTTCCGTTAATACCCTTCGAAATATGACGATACCATTGACTTTATTTGGAAATAAGTTGCCAATAACTGTCTGATCCGAATGGCAAAGGCTAAGTTGTTAACGATACAGACTCCGGGATCACTGCGTTTATCCAATACAGCTCAGTCATAGGTGGGGTCATTCCGTCTTACTGGGAACCCGCCGCGTACTCGCCACAGGCAGGTTATTCGCATCGGTCGAAAGGAACATCGGGTTCGCAGGGAACGTGAGGTATGAAGGGGATATCGAGTTCGGCAGGAACATCGGGTTTGGAGAAAATGTTGAGTTTGGAGATTTTTGGGAGAATGTCGGACACGGAGCGATTTTCGGGTTCGGAGGCAATTTCGGGTTCAGTGGGACTTCGGGGGCTGCGTTAGCTCGCGTGGATCGAATTGTGAATGCTGGAAAACTATATTATGTCAGTCAATATTCGAACGACGATAACATGAAAACGCGATTGTGGTCTCCGCACCCTTCGCTAATTGCTCTTGGAACTTCTTTTGAAATCAGCAGTGCCAGTACGTACAGCGGAAATATGCTTCATCCCTCTATCGAGTGCTATCAATATATGGATAACGTCTTCAACAACAGGGGCGTTCAAACTAACCCCATGGTATGCCGGCATCAATAGCCCAGGTGAAAATTTTTTAGACTGGAATCAGTAAGAATCTCCCTCAAATTCTCTAGTTCAGCTTCAACTTTTGACTGAACCGTGTTGAAGAGGTAGACTCACTCTTGCACGGTCTAACAAACGGCAGTACCACTATTGCAACGACTTCGTCACGGTGTTGGACAGACATGTGCAGTCGAAGCACCCTGAGAAATTGGGTACTAGACCAAATGTGTTTTTCTGCGAAGTAGAAACATGTGACCGGCAGTACAAGGGATTCTCCCGAAAGGACAATCTCACACAACACCGACGCCTAGTACACGATTGGAGGATCGAGAAAAGGCGCAGCCGGGACGGCGAAAGGTGATAAGTTTATTACGGTTCTATTATTTCGTCCGTCGTTTTTGGGGCTTAGTTATCGTTGTGTGTTCAGAGGTGTTTACTCTGTCGTCCACTCTTGTCGCCCTAGGGCCGCGAAGTTCCGTCTCTGTGTCTTCTATGTTGTAGCATTCAAGGGTTTCATTGTTTCCGAGCGCGCTGTGACGAAGGTCGATAATGGGATAATATCTAAGGGCTTCGTGAGTTCGCTCCTAGATGAGCGTATCCAAAATAATCCACGGTAGTTTTCGGCTTTAAAGATAACGCCTTGATTCTATCGCGTGTGTTTGAAGCGTTTTGGGCTATATCGATTTGGACATAACTTTGAAGTTGAATAAGTGAGAACTGAAGTCCATTGCGAAGCATCGCGAAACAATTTGAAAAACTGGCGACGAAGGTGTAGTAATACCGGCAAACCTTAGTGATGAGAGGGCGAGATCTCCCATAATAAGATACCGAGTGGTCGGGGAACAGGAGATTTTGACGCCCCGTGATTGCGCTTATCCACCATATTCATGTCCTGCATGGATGCTGCCTGCATGAACTTCACAGTCTTGACACCCAGTAAGATTGCTCAAAACCATCGTGTCCATGCCATCCCCGAACATGCAAGTTTCTGTCCAGCTGTATTTGCTAATATGCAGCAACTAAATTCTGGCTTCGTCGAATTAGATTGTAGCTACGTGTGGGACGTTAGACGCAGGAGCGTCCCAAACTTATAAATCCTAACGTGTTATTTAGGCCTATCCTCATTTACTTCACAAACACGAGTATATATCAATCCGATTTTCGGACGAAAGTTCACATTAGTAAAGGCCACTGCCGTCTAGTTTTGCTCCAATTAAGAGTGCACTCTTCTAGCACCAAGGCCATCCGCTTAGGAAATGAATGTGTTCTACCCCACCGACTAAGTAAATCGTGATATTACTATATCTTAATAAGTTCTTAACCATTTCATACATTGAAACTTGCGGAGACCTTCTCCATAACATCAAGATGCGTATCTGCAAGTATGGGCTAGTAAAGAGAAGGTTTAATATTATCGCTATAGCTGTTTCTCCCAAACCCGCATTTGAGACATTGATAGTGATTGTAAACACACAACACCTGATGTATTTTGACACAAACTTTAGGGGCACATCACTAATAGTCAAAAGGTAGTGAATGATAATCTATGGGCCGAATTTTGCTTGAGGTGGTGGTGATTAGGTGTTTACTTTGTGAGCGGGGTAGGTCCCCTTGGCAGGGGACAACCTGGTCGGTGGGGTAGAACAAATGCTAATTGAAAAACAGTTTTTGAAACGGATTCTCGGATCCACAATGCATCGCACGAGCAATTTACAAGTACGCAAGCAGTCAAAAGTCCAGTTTATCCTCGAATTCGATCTAAAATTTTTGATCGTCTCAGATAATTACAACTATTGTTGTCTCTGTTACCCCATCCTATCGTTGGTTCGCTACACTTGAGTGTTCGTTGAGTTAATCCACTTTCGACAGTTATTGTGAATTCTGAGGCACGAGGCACAAAATTACATTACGAGTGGGAAAGTGAAAGCGTCTGGTGTGAGAACGAGATCTTGATGGATTATGACAAAGTAAATGCTCAATACTAATGGTAACTCCGCCGCACCCATTTTTTGCCTGTGCGAAACATTGCCAGTTTTCTGAATAGTTGACTTTCATGTTGTCGCTTCTAGGTGCACGAGTGGGGAAATACATATGAATAGTCGATACCTGTTGCCTTCTCCACAGATAGCCTGTTGAGTGATGGAATGTTTTGTTGGCAGGAGTACACTGCATGCCAACACCAACATTCGTGCACTCAGGTCAGCAGCTACAAAGGAACATAACGCAACAGACTCCAGGTGAAACACCGAATGCATCGGCGACTTCGTCTTTCGGGTCGAACCCCCGCGTGAGGAATTTTTAATTCAGGAATCTGCATAAAAGAAACCCTCAGGTTAAGTATAGCCAATAATATCGTCTCTTTGAAGGGGCTGTGCATGCAATAGGCTGAATCTGTTTCCTCCGCCAACGCATGCTGCAGCCTTGCACCAACTTTGACGCAGTCAGATGCACTGCTGACGGAATTCTAGCATGCAAGTACGCGGCTGTCGAGTGTGCGCACTCGATAGAATGTGGTATCAGGCAGTACTTGGCGCATGTATCTGAGTGTGCGCAGTTTCAGAAATGATGTCGTGGTTTTGTTTGGAGCAAAGTTGCACCGAAAACAGGTCCGCCGATAGCTGTGCCTCCTTACATGCGTCTAGCCTAGCGTTAGAAATTTTCAGAGAAAGTTGCTCGCGCAGTTTACCTGAGTGCATGCCAGCCCATCGTCTGGGCTGTAACTCCGGTAGGTAGCTGAAAGATTAATGCGCTTTTGGCAGGCAAGATCACTCTTCCAGTTTGCCTGAGTGCATAATGTGAAACCCGCGTGATCGGTGATCGCATGCATTTTCCATATTTTCAGGCGTCTGTTGGAGAGTTCAGTTCTGCTCAGCCCGGTAGTGATGGCTTGTTTTGTAGCTTTTGTTCCCGTCTAGCGTTCCCATGGCATCACTGTTGATCGAGATCCAACATCGATCCCATGCATTAGGAGATGGAAAGGTTTACGCTTAATCTAAATAATCCAAACCGTGTAAGGTAGGGAGCGATAAACGGAATGTTTGCATAAGTGTTGGAAGTGGAGGATCAAAGACGCACCAAAAATAAGTCGCTGCGACAGTCTTGAAGCTAGAATAGAAATATATATGGCAGTCGGCGGTGGAGTTTCGGAGTCCCACTAGGGCAGCTAAATATTTTTGACGTGAAGTGGCCATGGTATACATAATACGGGCGACTTTATCTGGGGTTTAACAGAATTTTATGGTTCCGTACGGTGAACTTGTGTCTATAGTCTATCATCTAGCTTTTGTCGCTAGGCTATCTAGGAAATCCTACCAAGCCGTCTGCAGGCTATTCTAGAAATCCCCCAAGCATGGTAACTTGCTGCAGAAGCGAGATGCCGTAAATTTTCAACACTGAAAGCATATGCTTTTGCTCCTAGTAAACCTATGCACACACTTTCTACTACAGCTACAAATTTCTCCACACGCCTTTACGGTATCGGGGCCTCTCTACTAGTATTGTTCTAAGAGTGTTGATTTTACTGGTGTTTACATATTATTGTTTATAAACATCGGAGGAAAATAGCCGTGAGTGTGACGGTATACGAGTCATTGCCTCATTTATTTGGAAGAAACTTCGCTCATAAGATTGGGTGTATCACTGTGTGCGGTAATCCTCCGGCCAAATATTTATCCGAAGCGTCTTGGCTGATGTCATGGAGGTTCTGAGAGGCGGGTTCAGACTCCAAGACTTCTCTCCTAGGGTCGTTTCTGGTACCACAAACAATATCCCGACCCTTGCCGGCTAAGCTTGGCACCGGCCCGAAGAAGGTCTACGACATAACGGTCGGGCAGATCTGCGGGATGCCACATCTGCCGCTCCTAAAAGTCGGGCCGAGCGATGCCTAATGAGGCTAGGGACGTAACGGAACGGCTCTGTAACACCCCCACCCCCCTCTGCACTATTGTGGCCTCAATGTCGGATGGTACCCGTGCTCTCTCTTGACTATCAATTGTGTTTCACTACCCTCTCGTATTACATATAGAGCATACAAGATACGGTAGAGGCTTCGCTGCTTTTGGGGTAACCTAGACCGTCTCCAGCCGACCCAGATTTGCCACCTCCAGCCGACTCCCGGTATGTCCATCTCTACCATCTCCACCCAGCACCCAATACCCAGCTAGCTCAACTCCATGATCCTAGATGTACTTCATTCCAACCCGCTCTAAAACTTCGAAATTGGCTAGCCGCTTATGAACGGCATGGCAAATTCATGCTCTGAAAATGCGGGTATTTAGAACTCTCTCGTCCCCAGTCTATATCCCGTGTCCCTGTACTCCGCCAAGCCTACTTAACCTTCTTATCCTCCTAGTTTGCTTCTCGTTACTTACAGAGCGCTTCCTCTCACTTCCAAGTGTGCTTCGCAAGTATGCTTCTTATGTGCGTTTCCCGTGACTCCCAAGTCTGCTTCCTGTCAGTGGCGGTCAGAAACGGATTCCCATCACAGCGCTTCCCATGCTCCCCAGTATGCCATCCAAGTGCTCTTCCTGCTAGCGGTGGTGAGATACGGGATTTTCCCACCACAACGTAGCTCGGACAGATTGTCTCCCGGCCAGCTCTCAGTGAGCTAACCTCTACCATCTTCAGCCAACCCAGTCCCATTGCCAGCCAGCTCACTGTGAGTCTATCTCTACTATCTCCATAGCTAGAGCAAACCTGTTGGCGGCTTTCCACTCGGCTATCTCAACTAGTTCAAGATCAACAAGTCCGCAAGTTTTGCTCTGACCACAAAGTGTTCTATATATGAAATATGCATAAATATGCCTTCTTTCGCTTCCTAGTCTTCGATATACGATCTCGCCAATATTCATGGTGCGGCTGTACAAAAACGCTTCAAACATTATTTATCCACAACCGCTCACTCAATATTAGCGGCATCGTAAATCTGAAACTTCGCGAATTTCGATTTCCAGCTTTTACCCGCGCGAAAGTCTGAAATCTGTGACGCCACTTTGAAAGCGCGGGATATTTCTAGCTTTCCGGTGGACGACCGCAGAGTGACTTTCCAGCGGGCAAGGCTGCAACTCGGAATTACGTTCACCGGCCTGGGAAACTCAGACTCTAGGTTTGTTTTTTCGTAATCATTCTGTATTCAGCCGCTTGCGGCTATGACATACATATTCCTAACATCCTTCCCATTCCAATGAAAACACAAAGTGAAAACAAAGTAAAGTTGTGCGCCCTCTCCGCTACCCTCTTCCCCTTAAGACTTTGGGTTCACCGGCTTGTTTAGATTCACTTGCCCGGAAAACTTTAGGTTTCCACGCAGAAAGCATTGGATACCGTACGCAAGAAGGTTTGGGAGCGTAGGAAGCTCCAAGAGTATGCTCCGCGCGATTTCAATTGTCTTATCTATCTATCTATCTATCTATTGGAGCCGACTACCTGGCTGGAGGTGGTCGCTCCGTGAAGGATGATCCTGTGCTGGATATATACCCACCTACTAATGATACGCAGAGATAGACCTGGGAATCATACGATGACTGGAATCTATCTAACGGAACCTTAACGTTCAATCAATAGACTCACAGACTAGTGACTAGCTGGAATTGTCCAACCGAACCTCTGTCTCTAGCTAGCTTCCTAGCACCGTCTCCAAGCACACTTAAGTACTATCTCTAGCCAACTCCAATAAATAGATAGATAAATTATATATCGCACTACCGTATACACAATCACCCAATATAAATTAAAACAAGATCTATTATTTATTTATTATGTAGTGCAAAAGGAACTAGCTAAAAATAGAGAAACGCTGCGAAAGACTGCGAAAGACTGCGAAAGAAGACATGCTGCGAAAGTGGAACATGCTTCCCAAAGTCCGTCCGGGGCGGGCAGATGTCTACCCGATCCCGGACTACGATTTGTCGGGCGGAAAGTTCACGGTGCTTTCCGGATTTGGCTCGATACCAGAGAGTAATCAGAGTTGAACGTCAGGAGAGTGATGAAAACCACGAAAGCTGTGGACATTCAGGGCTCTTTCTGAGATTCACGCGATCTTTGAAAGCGGCGGAGAGTTCCGTGATGAAGTGCACTCAGAAAGCGCAATTGGGAGCTATGGAAAGCGCATTTTGGAAGCTCTTGGGAGCGTCAAGTAGGCTCAACAGGTAAGTAGGAAATAGGGAAAGCCGCCCCCAGGATTCGAAACGTTGAGCATGGTGGACTTGTTGCGATATCAGGCAGATCACCTAGACTTCTGCTGTGTATCCACCACTGTGTATCTTGATTTGGTGCTGCTGTATATCTGCCACTGTGTATCTGCAGCTGTGTATCTGCAGCTGTGTATCTGCAGCTGTGTATCTGCCGCTGTGTATCTGCCACTGTGTCTACTGTGTTGTATATCCACTACTGTATCTGCTGCTGTTCATCTACCACTGTATATCCGCCGCTGTGTATATCGTGCTGTGTATCTTGAACTACTTTTCTATATCCGCCGCTGTGAATATGTACCCTGACCTGGTACTGTATATCTGGCTGTATATCTATCACTGTATATCTATCTGCCATGGTGTATCTGCCACTGTGTCTGCTGTGTTGTATATCCGCTGCTGTATCTGCTGCTGTGTACCCGCTGCTGTTTATCCGACGCTGCCATCCGCTGCTGTGTATCCGACACTGGTATTTGCTGCTGTGTATCTGCCGCTGTGTATCCTCCGCTGTTGATCTGCCACTGTGTATCTGCCACTGTGTCTGCTGTATTGTTGAGAGTGATCGAGTACAAAGAGAGAGATTGAATTATTTATTGTACAAAAGCGATTATCTACCGAACCATCTAATGGTAGAAGCCATGCCTTTATATACCTAAGAAATGTGAAGTTTGCTGGAAATGGTAGAGTGGCGCCGGCAGTGGCGAATGGTGGGTGGCGAGTGAAAATTTGTGAATGAGTCTACACAAATGACTCAGTGCATTCTCCAATCCTTTCTAGCAGCTTCGATGGCGTTCTAACAACTTGTAGGTCTTTGGGATAAATCCTGAGTGAACATTTGGATATCCGCCACTGTACCCGCCACTGTATCTGACACGCGCCACGTGGCAAGTTCACCCGACCAATGAGAATGCTTCGAGCGGACAAACCAAGTGTATAACTATTAGATGATGATATCGTTAACATCATGACATTTCCCACAATGGTTTCATATACTATCCCAAACACTCCTCATCATGATAATTCCCTCACGAATTCAAGCCCGGATATTTCCCTGCCATATTCTAAACTTCCTCATCGCTCAGAGGCGACCTGGCAGAGGCGCAAACAAGTAGCTGGTTCACAAGCGCAACTCCACTCCCGAAATTCAAAAGCGAAACCACAAAATATCATAAGACAAAAGAAATAAAAATGCGGTTAGCCCACAACTAGCCCGAATAATTTTCGAGAAATTTTGCGACGGCATAATGTCCTTCTTTTTCCGCGAGCTTCACTGCCCTCGCGAAATGCATATCTTCAGTGTCTGCACCAGCAGAAAGCAACAACTGAACCATGTCCAAGCGACCATGCTCCGCAGCTCCTTCAAGAGCACTCCTGCCCTCAGCCATCGCTGGAGCAGCGTTGACGTCCGCACTAGCATTAAGAAGCATGAGAGCAATGCTAATATTGCCCTTGATTGCGGTTCCTTGGAGCGCGGTTATTCCGGCGTAGGCTCCTGCCGCTGCGTTGACGTCTGCACCTGCGTCAATCAATAATCGAGCTAGCTTGTTGTTTCCGTTTTCCGCAGCAGATTGTAGTGCAGTTCGTCCCCGAGCACCGGCGGCTGGGGAATTGACGTCTGCACCGGCATCCAACAGCATTCGTACTAGATCAATCTTTTCCATCTGTGCCGCAGCCTGGATGGCAGTTCGACACCACGAGGAAGACGAAGCATTCACATTCGCACCCGCATCTAACAAAATTTGAACCAGCGATTTGACGTCTGATTCTGGTACAGTGATTGATTCCTCTAAAATGTCTATTTCCACTGCACCCTGAAGTGCAGTTATGCCATGTCCTTCGGCAGCTGGGGCATTGATGTCTGCACCTGTAGCCAATAGGAATTGAACCAGCTCAATATTGACATATTCCACAGCAGATTGGAGGGCGGTTCGTCCATATCCGTCGGCAGCCGGCGCATTGATGTCCGCGCCCGCATCCAACAAGATTCTCACCAGTTCAATGTTGTTCATTGCTGCTGCTGTTTGAAGTGCAGTCATCCCGGATCTCACGGCGGCTGGGGCATTGGCGTCTGCACCCTCATTCAACAGCATCCGGACGAGCTCAATGTTTTCCATCTTCGTAGCTGCCTGAAGCGCAGTTGCGCCATTTCTGTATGATGCCGGCGCATTTATGTCGGCACCGGCATCCAACAGAATTTTAACCAAATCAGTGCTGTGATCCGTGCACGCTGCAGCAAGTTGAAGTTCCGTTCCATCGAATCTGTAGGGGTCGCGCAGATAACCGCCTGAATCCATCAAAACTCGAAGCAGCTTGGTGTTGCCTTCGGCGATTGCTTCTTTTGATTTATAATTTTTGAACTCAGAGGATTTGTTTTGTAATTCATTCAACAAGCGTTGAACCAGCTCAGTGTCCCCTTCTTCTAGTGCTTTTTGTAGCTCGGTCCTGTCACATTCATTGTCGTGCGGGCGATCGATGTCTGCACCTGCATTTAATAAGATGCTAACCAGCTCAATGTGATCCATTTTTATCGCCGTTTTGAGTGCAGAGCATTTACTTGTGATGTTGCGGTTATTGACCACAGCGCCGGCATCCAAAAGAATTCGAACTATTTCAACGTGAATTTTTCCGACCACACATTCAAGTATCGTTTTTTTGTCTTTGGTTGGAGGATCAACATTGGCGCCCGCATCTAGCAGAAGTAGAACAAGCTCATTGTTTCCGTTCTCTGCCGCTCTCAGGAGGGCAGATTCGTCATGAGGGGAATTGACGTCAGCGCCCGCGCTAAGAAGGAGTCGAACCAACCCAATATTGCCTATATGCGCCGCAGCTGGGAGTGCATGACTACCCTCACGCTTGATGTCCGCACCTAGATCTAGAAGAAGACGAACTAGCTCAGTGTTGCCGTTTCGCGCCGCCTTTACGAGTGGCGTTTCTCCGTATGTGGCGCCCGGAGCATTGATGTCAGCGCCCGCACCCAAAAGGATCCGAACTAACTCAATGTTGTCTCCTGTTACCGCACGTTGGAGTGCAGTTCCTCCAGCTTGGTTGGCTGGAGCATTAACGTTCGCACCGGCATTCAGAAGCATTTGGGCAAGTTCGGTGTATCCTCCTGCGGCCGCATGTTGGAGTGCAGTTCCGCTGAATTCGTTCGGCGGGAGCGCATTGACTTCTGCGCCTACACTTAGCAGGATCACAACCACATCGATGTGTCCGTGAATCGCCGCATATTGGAGGGCTGTTGTGTGGTGGCTGTCATTGACCGCAGCGCCCGCATCTAGCATAAGTTGGACAAGCACAATGCTGCCACTACACACAGCTGCTTGGAGCACTCCTGGAGAATTGACATCAGCGCCGCCATCTAACAAGGTCCGTGCCTGCTCGATATTTCCTTGGTTTGCAGATATAACAAGAGGTTTTTGCCTAGGACTACTGTTCCTCACATAGCGTCGGGTAGGCAGGTTTGGATCTGCACCAGCTTTGAGGAGGATCCGTACAATGTTAGTATCCTCAATATGTAGTGCGCTTTCAAAGATATGCCTTGCGAAGGCTTCGATTGTTGGTATTTTTACTGACAATAGGGATTCGAGCATCGTTTCTTGCTTATTGTTGATAATCCATCGAAGAAGCTCATCGGTTTGATCATTTGTTAACATGTTGTTGGATGCGAGGTACACAGCGAACCTAACTAACTGCGGCAAAGTATGTCGATTGAATAGCTCAAGGGAGCTCTCTAGGATTGTTGTAGATTCTCCACCGCACCCCTGCAGAAGAGCAGTGGCCCGCAGATTTGAGTAGACGCTCGGAATATTGTCGATGAGATCGGGTTCCTGTGTTGCCGATGGCAGCTCGGGGAAAAGCCAAGTCAAAGCTGGTGCGGAAATACCAGGGATTGAGTGTATGTTGCTTCCTTGTGTTGGAGAACTGAGCGGGACCGAGTTGAGCGGATGCTGATGAGCCCAAGGATCTCGCCCACTAGCATTTCCAGTATTCAAGCCACGAATAATGTTTACTAGGTTACTATTAGCATCCAAAGTGACAATCTAAAGACTAAACCTAAATCACCTTGAGATTTAGCAAAGTCCTGGAATTGGAACCAAGGAAGATTCTTTAGTCTGAAGGTGAAGAAGGCTTGCTCAACCGGTGAGCGAACTGATATTCCTTCTGGAGTTTGACGCCTTGCAACTTGAAAAAAGTTAGTGCTAGACTGACATGTATTACGGGGTATATTGAATGGTACCAGAACTACAGTCTGGCCGGGAAGCCGAAAGGACCGGCCGGGAGTGTCGTGATGTCTCCTTCCTAACTCTTTTGTTTGGAATTTTGATGCCGTTGACATATAGCTCGCTTTCTTTGTCGTGCAGCTTTCGTTTTTGAATCCGGCTATTCACGAATTCCCACTCAGATTGGCTTAAATTTTTGCGTAACTTCCAGGTTTTGAACATGCGTTCGTATTGGGCCTTACTGTGGAGCAGTTAGCTATCTAGCGTTGTAGTGCAGTTTGTGGCGCACCTACGTGGCGTCAAAGCCGTGCTTTTCCTTCATGTGCGACATAACATCCTTGAGAGATTTATTTTCTGCCAAGTAAAGGGTATGTATTTCGGTCCGATGGGATTCCCATTGAGCCGTAGTTGCTTCTCGTCTTGGCAGCATATTCGATTTTAGGAAGAGTTTGTATTTTCCAGATGGTTGGGGAAGTAAAAGCAGAGAAAAGGTTGGAAGAGTGCAGCTTTGCCAGGGAGGATACCATAGCTTTATAGACCTGATAGGTGTGGGGGCTGACAGAAAGCCTAACCTTATAGACCCAAGATTTCCAAACGATTAGAATAAACCTGTATTTGCTCACAGCCCAAGAAGCATAAACAAAACGAGCATATGCCATGGCTGCAAGCGGCCGAATGCAATATGATTACAAACAAACAAACTATGCTAATTACGATGACGTCATGCCCAAATAGCCAACCTTGCAGCGGCTGAATGCATCCAAGTAGCAAAAACTTATAGATGACAAGCACACCTGTCCTCCAGCTTATCTAGAATGTACTTGGGGAATTAAAATTTGCAGATCAGCACAGTGAGCTTGCCATCGTAGGAATCCGACAAGTTCTTCCCTCATCTCCTTTTTGTGCCATGTGCTAGCGGTAAGTTCTACGTTCCCGATATTTTCCGAACTTAAGCACACACTCTTACTAAACATCACTCGGGAATTAGTGTGTACTCTAACCGGTCTACCGCGATACACCGATACGATAACCCGTGAGCAGGCACATCAAAATAGTAACAAGCATGTGATTCTTGTAAAGTAGAACAAAACTGGAGGGTGATAATAGTAAAGGTACTATGTTTGCATGGCACGTACTTCTAGGTGCCCGAGGAAAGCAAATAAGATTGCCGGCCTAGGATCTCAACGCCTTCCATAAGATTGGTCATGTTCGGCACCTGACAAGTTGACAAGTACTATAGCCAATACCTACGCTGCAGTGTGTTCCTCGGCACTAAGAAATAAAGCCGGGAGCCCCTCGGAGTAGAATGACTATATCGACAGTCGTATATCAACTAGGCGCAGCTAAGCACATCTCGTTTCATAATCTCTATCGGTGTTCATGTTAATTCGCTAGTCCAGGACGAGTACCATTCGCTTTTAACTAAGAACCCATCGCATTACAGACACATCACAGACATCACTATTCCTTGCTACCAGTTCACTACAACAATGCTCGAGAGCAGGTAGAGTGACTGAAATATTCATAGAAGTACTCTGTAAATACCAAATGAACCAAGCTAATTGCTACGGTGCGGCGTCCAAGACACGCAGGAACCTACAATTGGAGAGCAGCTGATTCTCTCGGGCTTTCCCACTCAGTGGGACCCTGTTTTTCGCTTAACACCAGAGGATATCCAATTTTTCCCTTCCCCTGCAATTCACAATAATATGTAGAGCCAACGCATGGTATCGCTCAAACGAGGCTCCAGATTTTCTTTTGAACATGTAGTTTTATTAGAACATTTTCCCTATGAGACTTTGTCTAAATCTGCAGCCATCAGGCTACGGTGCATGCATGTGTACAGCACCTCAGGCTGATGGAACTGATGGAAACAACAAGCATTGACTGGATAGCTAGTAGATACAGTATTCCCCCCCTCAAGCCCTTAGAATTTGACAGGCAAGCCCGAGAGACATTATCTGGATCTGAAGAGGTCGATAAATCGTACAGTGCCAAGCGAATCACCAACAGCCCAAGGAAATAAAAACATCGAAGTCCCAATTGTAATAATCTTGGAGACAATGCATCACCTCAATCATCCGACTATCGACATGTCTATATACGAGCATCTGATCAACCATGACGATAACCACTGGCATGAGCAGATGTATCCGGAAGCACTCCCGGGATCGGGTTATCATAACCCGTACGGCCAAATAAGTTCTACGCCGTATACTCAATATACTGTGGTAAGTAATTAATCTGTCCCCGCACGGGATTTGACTGATTCCACTGCAACGTAGCCTTCTCCTGTCAGCTCTCATCAGAATACACCGACATTGTTGACCAATCCGGAAGTAAGTTGCCAAATGCTGTCTGTTCTGAATCGCGAAGGCTAAGTTACTAACGATACAGACTCGAGGATCATACGGGTTTGTGCAGCATGGAGCAGTCGTGGGTGAGTCCGTTCCTTCGTACTGGGATCATTCCATGTACACGCAGCAGGAAGGCTATAACTGGCATGGTTCGGAGGGAACATCGAGTTCGGAGGGAACGTGGGGTCGGGAGAGAATGTCGGGTACGGTGGGAACTTCGAATTCAAGTAGAACATCATGGTCGGAGAGAACGTCAAGTTCCGAGAGAGGATTAAGTTTGGGCGGGACGTCATATTTGGAAGCGATATCGGGTTCGGAGGTAATCTCGGGTTCGGAAGCAACTTCAGGTTCGGTAGAGCTTTCGGAAGTCATGTAAGCTCCCATGCATCGATCGGTGAATGCTGAAACTGGGTATTTAACCATGTTGCATCAGACAAAATCTGAACAATCTCGATTACTCAACCGAATTTGGACCTCAGTACCCCGCGTTGACCCCTCATCGGCCTTCAGCCCAAGTCGGTGATGCTGGTTTGTACGGTGGTGGTATACTTCTGCCCTCCATGGAACCCGATCTATTTATGCATAGCGGCTTCAATCACGGGAATGTTGAACCTTACCTACAAAATGCTGATATCAACAACCTTGGTCAGATATTCCCAGACCAGACTGAGTAAGAACTTCTGTCGAATCCTTTAGAACAGCTCTGACTGTATGTGGGTGAGGTAGATCGGCTCCTGAACGGCCCAACAAACGACAATGCCGCCACGGCAATGACTTCGTCGCGGTAAGACATGTGCAGACAAAGCACCCTGATCAGTTGGGTGCTAGACCGGTTTCATTTTTCTGCTTTGTCAACACATGTGACCGGCAGCACAAGGGATTCTCCCGACGGGACAATCTCACTCAACACCTCCGCCTAGTACACGGTTGGAAGATTGAGAAAAGGCGCTGCCGGAAAGACGAGAGGAGATAGGAGTTGTCGTGATTCTGGCGTTTTTTTCGTTTTTGATTTTTGTCTCTTTTAACTTCTTATCGTTGTAATATCGGTGGATCAAGCGTGTCGTCTATCTCATTTGCGTTATTGTCATCACAAGGCTGCAGTACCTGTAGTCCTCTGTCTCGTTTGTCGTTTAGTCGTTGTAGAGTTTAAGAATGTCATCGTTCGAAGCACGCTGTGGCGAACTTTGATAATGGGTATCATAGTCAAGCCTTAGTGATCTGGTCGACACGATAATCCAGCCTATATCAGCATGTTTTCAGCAGTAGATCGAGATAACTTCGGAGTTGGTAAGAAGAACTTTCGTTCAATGAGTTCACGACGAAACATACGTTTTAGTAGTAGTTGTTGGGCGGAGTGTTAAATGACGTCCATCAGGCTTGAATGTTGAATGCGACCACCCGGCTGGAGTGCGGAATGACAGAGTGTTAAATGTTGGCGCACAGGCTGGATTGAATGGCGGCCATCCCCTCCCTAACATAAATAGGAAACACGACCGGGGGGTGCTAGCAGATTGACGCTAAAATAACAACCCTGTCAAATATTTGTGGACACTGATTCGACAGTCAGAATGTGGCTCTCCCGCACATGCAGGTTGTAGTCAGACGGAACTACAAATCAGGAGCATAAAGGTACTTATGCAACCAACAGCCAGCAGCCAGCAGCCAGCGGTCAGCCGTCGGCAGCAAACTTCCAATTGCCAACTTCCAACTGCCAACTGCCAACTGCCAACTGCCATCGGCCAACTGCCATCTGCCATCTGCCAACTCCGATCATCCACCACTTTTTCAGATCTTCAAAAATAGTTTCACTTTATAAGTGAAAAATAGAAGAGTATTTATTGATATATGTAGGTATTTGAGACCCATAGTTTTGATCATATAACTTTCTACAAAAAGTTGAAACTTGGAGTGGTACTCCTATCGACGCATTATGATAACTCACCCATAATGTCATCTTTTCTCTCTTCCTTTACGACCACCTCCATGAGATTCCCTTCTGCTAACACCGAGTTGGCAGTTGAGAGTTGGGAGTTCGAGGCTATGTCGGTTTGTCGCTCTGGGCCCCCGCAGGGTCAGAATTTGGTTCTTGTACATATGTGGGTTAATTACTGGTAATCGTGTTTATTCCACATCCCTGTCGCGGAAATCTGGATTTATACAAACCTTTAGTGCCAGAATCTGCGCTTGTGAATCAATCAACGTCAGACTTTCTCCCAGAATCAACATCGAGTGGCTTCTACAACTATTTTTCTACGTGTTGACATCGTACCCGTGCCTCCAAAAAAAGGACAGCTCCTCACGTGACCGGATTTGACATTCTAAGCGGAAGTAGTATCAGTCCGACGAAAGTATACGTCATGAAAGGAATTGATGACTAGTTATGTCCCGACAAACCGGAAGAGGTATATTCTTCATCCCATTACAAGCGTGACCCCGCTATAGGTAACTAGCGTTCGAAAAGCGGTTACTGAAATAGCAGCCTAGAACGATTATGCGGCGTGAAAACTACACACCACGTGATCAGATCACGATTCTGTTCTATCAGCCAACAAGCTGGTCTTCTATTTCTTACTGAGTTTTTTTATTAAAGCCCTGTGGCACCCATGGTAATCCTACAGAGTAGGGTAATGGCCGCACACCTCAGGACTTGTTTGTTGCTAGGTCAAGGCAACTTTTTACCTGTCTGGAAACTAGACTTATCGCCGCTTCTAGACAATAACCAGGAGAAATATATAAATAGTCCATGCTGTTGCCTTCTCAATGTGTTTGGAATGTTCGTTGACCAGAGTAAGCTGCATGCCAACACATACCTTCATGCACTCAGGTTGAGCTGCATAAGTAACGTAACACAGTGAACTCTAGCTGCTGATGAAACACCAAATGCATCGGCAACTTCAGCTCCCAGGCCGAATCCCCGAATGGGGAATTTCGATCCATAAAATCGCATGAATGTCAACCTCAGGTTCAGTTTAGAGCCAATGATAGTGATATGTTGGTGGATTGTGTACAACAGGCTGCAGCCGTTCCCTCAAGTTTCTCTGTGCATGAGCTGTTGTCAACCAATTGCCACCAACCTGTGCGCATTGAATACACTGCGCACACATCCATTCATCACACGCTGTCAAATTCGACTGCAAACCTCGATGGGATATCAGGAAACCTAGGCACACAATCCTCAGTGGTTTATGCAACTTCCCCGAAGAAGTATCCGCTAGTTATAGTTAATTTTCGCCTCTATTACTCAGGTCGGTCCTAGCGTTGGAACATTTGGAAATTGGAACACTAACCCGGGAAAGTATGAGTGTGATACAGTCAATATTGCTCTTGATATCTACCTGAGTGCATATTGGTCCCCGGACTGAGACTCTGATACTTGACAACCCATACATTTTCCGTACTTTATACAGGCTACCTGTTATTTCAGTTTACCTGAGTGCATAAATGCCCCACTTCTGCCTAGGACTGGAGTTCAAGTGATTGATAATCCAATATAGTTTCCGTAAGTCTATATTGCTTTGCCAGTTTACCTGAATGCAGGTTGACCCCTAATGAAACTTGGTTTATCGACCAGTCACTGAGGAAAGTACAGTACATTGCATTGGGTTGGCCCGCTGACAGTTTTTCCGATCTCCGAATGCTCAAGGGCCGGCCAAAAATGCAATCAAAGCCTTTTGGTACACTCCCTCCTGACAGCTAACGTACTTTCCGGGATTACAAATACAGTAGTACGCATTTTCAAAAAGTTTGCATATCTTGACGGAGTTCAGTTCTGCTCAGCGAAATGTTTGACTTATTTTGTTACTGTGGTGCCTTCGCATAGAACAGCGTATACTTGGTCATTATTGAACATGGGCAGTATTGATCTTCAGTGATTGTAAGGAACTGAAGGTCATGCTGGACTTTACAAAACGTGGGGATTGAAATCGTGTGTGGAGGTTGCTTCTTATAGATCTAGACACGAATGTTGCAAAGTCGTGGAAGTGGTTGATCTGTGGGCGGCCGCCAGGCCTTTTGCGGCGTAGCATTTTCAAATGGAGGCCGGGCCGCTTAGAACACTGACTTTAGATGGTTGATTCATATATATGTTCCATACAATACGCAACCCCGTGACCAGTTTTGAACTGGAGTGTCCGGTTTGCGAACTGGCTGTACGGTTTGTGGATTGGCATAGGTTCGCAAACAGGACACCATATACGACAGCTAGAAATTTATCTTAGCAATTCTCACTCTAGATCTTGCACTGGAAGTGCTGTTCGTTGGGTAGAAGTGATTGCGTTTATGGGAGTATGTAGAGGAATTTAGGGGTAATGTGATGAAGGGTTGAGAGTGCTCAGAGCTCCCACGTATAAAACTGGACTTTTCCCCTCCACAGTAATGCCAACCGTCCCGTCCGTCCGGGACCACTCAGGACGGGGACGCCACATACCGGTAACGCCACATGCCGGGGACGCCACATGCCGTCCTCGGCCGTCCCCGGCAGATATCTGTGGACAATGAAATTCGGAAGCAGTAAAACAAGTTGAATTATACAAAATTCTCAAATCCACCCACACTATGTACAGTAAACTTATTCATTAACGCTGGTTCACTCATATCAAACTATGTAACACACCTTTATACTCGGGATAGTGGATGTCGGCCGAGGACGGTTGACATCACAGCCCCTCCAGGATGAGCACTGAGAGAATTTACCGCGATGCAATGGGAAGAATTCAGAGACAGCAGAGTACTATGTGGTTAGGTAGGTGATGAGTGTGTTTTATAGGTTTATTCCATCTGTAAGCCTGAACTCAAGTCTCTGAGTTGTGTATATTGGTAGATATGAGAGCAGTGATCCAGATAGCTCGGCCGGCTACATTGGCGAGCAGTTATTTGTAGTTTCGCCTTAGAACAGCATATGGGCAAGGCCGCCGCCCATGGAGCGGCTTGACGTTGGGTTGAGCTACTCCCTCGGAGTTCTGCCATCACAGCTTATGTGAAAAGCTGCTTGGCATCAGCCAGAGGTGCTAGGCCACTATAATAATGGTGACAATGATGGTGATGCAAAATTCACGGACTTATGATGTCATATTGACAAGCTACAAGGTTGCATAACTTCGAGAGAGCTGCGGCGGTCATGAGGATGATAGAAGCAGCAGTAAATCCAGAGTACGCACATGTGTAATGTACATTACGCCATAGCGCCAGACACTAGCTTCTAAATGAAATAAGTTTGAGCTTCTCGCTTTGTAGTTCAGTTACGTCAAGCAGTTCACTCCGCAGTCTAACCACAATGGAACAGTCTACCTTACAGTTCAGTCTCTGCCAAACTGCTTCATCATAGTTCTGCTCACCAGCTATAGCCATACAGGCAGCTCCGGCTATCGGGATCACTGTATGAAATCCTGCTCATGACAGAAGGAATTTAGTGTGTTGACACGCAGATGTTGCAATATGCGCAAAGAACTCGTAAATCATCTGAATTCTAAATGTTGATAGAGCCTAAGGTTCGTGACTGCTCTTTTAGACTTCACACTACTCTTCCATTCCCTACGCATCTTGGATCTTTAGACCTGTACCTAGACAGTCATCGCTCTATAGCCAATACACACGGTTCTCCCCTTCACTATCGCAACACTAAATAGCGAGAAGAGAAAAGGAGACAACTACTTATGTACTTTACACGATTTCTATAATACTATACTAAAAATGGCAACCCACGTAACAGCCAAGCAGTCACATTTTGCCCGTCGATGATCTCGGGCGAAAGCTCAGTATTCCATCAACATAGTGGGGTCGCATATGGGCTTCCGGTTCGCGAAAGGGACATGAATCGCAAACTGGATACATCCGGTTCGCGAGCGGGCATGAGACACATCGTACGGAACATGTACAGTAGCCCGCATACACCTTGTGTGCATGCATGCGCACAACTGTCCATATCCAGTTGATTCCTGAATGACGTCCATCAGTCCAGCTAACTAACGTAACGCCCATATCCACAAATCCTACGGAGGCTGATGATCTAAGTATATGTACAACAGATGTTTGTTACATATCTAGTGGCAAAGGGTGACACAGGCTTACCCGAAGATATACCGAAGATTCTCTGTATATATGTCGAGTCTTTCTCCTTCTCTCTTCTCTCTGTACTGTAGAATACACGCACACGGTTCTCCCCTTCTTATTGGGTACGGTCTATACATCATCCTTCTTCTGTTGATCACGCTGTGATCATGGGTCTTTTTACTGAGAGCTACATCTTGGAAGTGTTAGCTTCACAGAAAACTAGATCGTGTGGTTGCTGCACGAGGTTCTACCGTTAGACCGCGAATGCATCTATACGTGCTAAAGCGCTAGAGTGGTAAACGCTTGGTGTAGAATTGAAAGGTGAGTTGAAGACACCTTGTAGTCTCGTGCTCGAATGGACCCAGATCAACCGACAGAAATCAGAAGTTATGGTAGTACGCTCGATCCCGTTCCAGAAACGGAACCATGCACTATTTCCATCTCAAGCAAATCTCGAACGCTGTAACGTGTTAAGAGCTGCACTGCACGGTAACCAACACGCAATTCTCCGATTAACTCACGGAAACGGTATACACAATTGTCGACTATTTTTCGCCATATGCCATTGAATCCAGTGTTCCGAAGCGGTCAGATCGACCGCCCAGTAATCTACAGATTCGCAGATGGTCAGATGCGGTCATAGTTTTGAAAGCCGCCCTTGGCATAGATAGGCCCGGTTTCTGTACTGCAAGCTATTACTTCTTTTGCATAGTTCAAGTTAGGAAATAGTGCGGTAGTGGGATAGAATGTCGCCATTATGTAGTAGCGGGTAGTGGAATCCACAGATACCTACATCCCGGCTAGATAGATATCTATCAAATCTATCAATTAGTAAACGAGTAAGATGGTCATCAATGAAACATGAAACCGCTCTTGGCACAGATCGGCCCGGTCAAGGTCCTTATCTAACCGATCTAACCGCTTCGGTTCACTGATTGTATCTCACTCTCTCTCCATCTATTTCCCGGTGCATGGTGGACGCGGCTGGATATATTCACTTTGAGACAAGTTAACGCTGACGAACACACTCCATTGATGTACCCTTATACACAAATCAAATACAATTTATACGTTAACTATTTGGAGGACTCCAAAAGGCTGATGTATACCCCGAAACCGCAGAACCCCCCAAACCCCAAGAGATTGTCGTGTTCTTCGCCCCCATTCTTCGGGGGTGATGAATGAAGGCGATGGATTAAGGACAGACGAAACGTACCTAAATCATCACTAACGCGTGCCTACCGATCAATATTCAGTAGTAGTCACTTGATGGATGCCTAACATGCTTGTCACAAGGGTTGGGAGGTAAGTTGAATAATTGAAGGTAGGCCGAACTAGAGTAACAAAGAGCACTCTAACGGGATGGTAATCCATGAACGGTCGTGAATTAGAGTCAGTAGACAATGAAGTAAGTCTCTAACTGATGTAATTCCGTTTACTGATCTCCTCGTGACAATCCACACCGCTCTGTACAAAAATCCGAATTACCGGTGCTGTAGGTTCCTGTGGGCTACTGTAGCTGTGGAGGTGACATCTCTACCCGTCAACTCAGTAGGCATCCGGTGGTGGTGCCGGTGGTGGGCCCAAAAAGTAGCCTATTTCTACCGGTGAGCTTAAAGCTAGCCGTATTGTCACCGGTGGGCCTTGAGGCTAGTACTATACGGAGCACAGTGACCAGGACGGGGTTCGCGACTGACATCATTTTTGAATGGGACAAGGTTCGCCTGACAGATTTAGAAATGTGGACGGGTTTAACCTGACTGATGGCCAAGTATACTGGGATGGAGTCTAGACTGTGAAGCTCTAAAGCCCTAATATGGAACCTACTGAAGAGAGTAGTAGCGGAGGAGTGAAGTTGCAGTTTCAATGGCGTGGAAGAAAGAGTGCAGCTAGAACCGGTGGTGTATAGGGTGAACCGGCTTCAACGTCTTCTGCTGGTGCCATTGGGTCCTCTGCGCATATAACTAGTATTTTAATGTACTTGCATTTCCCCAGACTGACATTTTTCTCATCTTGGACTGATTGAACTGACGCTGACAACTTGTTGAAAATCCTAGGACAGACATCCCCTGCTGACAGCTGACGTCCCAACCACTGTGCTTCGTACAGTAGCTATTGACCTTAAAACCTGGGGGGGTGTAGGATGTAATCTCACGTGTGTGCTGATTGCTGATACGTCGCGATGCCCAGTAAATCTAGAGTGTAACGGTGTAAATTGTAAGAGTACAGGTGAAGCTCGCCCAAAAATGCTAGAGGTCTACTCGTGGGCTAGCCCTAGCGACTAGCCCTAGTATGACTGCCACAAACATCGCACAACAAGAGGAAGGCCTTGAAACTCGTTGTGGAGCTAGTTGTGGGCTTGGAAACGAAGCACGCTATAAAATAGCTAGATTTCTGCCGCTTCCCACAGTTTACTTCTGGATATCATAGAGACTACGGTGTCCTGTAGGTATATAGTCCAAGAAAAATTTACCCTAGTCCCAGATGATCCAGAATTCTCTGCCCCGAAAACCATAGTCCAGTCTCGGTCAAAGCGTTGCCTGGACGCGACAGACTATTCGGATGCCTGCTGTAACGCACCCACAGCTTTTTGTATTGTAGAGCAAGCAAGTCCCGATTGTTAACCTGTTTTCAGATATTCCTGAAATATATCCTGTGAAACTGCCGTCAATAATTCTGTCGGGCACATTTGTCCAACAAGCGTCAGCGTACGCTAAGAGGTCAAAATAAGGTGCGGCTCAAGCTCCTAGAACGGTACGCGATATTAGGCGAAGAGCGCGTCACAACCCCTCAACGCGTGTTTCTATAGAGTCGAAATGGTTACTATTCTATAACTATCTGTGTCTATCTATGTACGGTCAGCCGGGGTATCTGGAGATTGCACTTAGGTGCACTTGGAGAGGGCCCTCGGGTACACAGTACTTGGAGATAGTACTTAGATGCAATTGGAGAAGATTCTCGAGTACACTTGGAGATTGTATTTGAAGGTGCACTTGGAGAGACGGTGCTTGGGAGCTGGCTTGAGATAGTATTCAGCATTAACTCACGATCCCGTAGTGAGCAAGTAGGGAGAGATGACTGAATTTCGTACTCAGAGCTGGCTGGGGATGGGTAGAATTTGTCTAGAGAACTAGAACTCATGTACGGAAGTCAACTTACCTAAACCGATCCGGCAGGTCGTACCACTTTTCTCCAATCTCTCTCATCTCCATCTCCCAGCTCTCTATCTCATCCACTACTAACACCGAATACGTCTCCAGCCAGCCCAGATCAATGGTCTTCAGCCATCTCCCGGCAAACCAAGATCTACCGCCTCCAGCCAGTCCAGATCGACCTTCTTGAAGCGCATCTCCAAGTAACCCGAGTGCGTCTCCAAGTACTACGCATCTGAGGGCTCTTCCCAAGTGCACCTTCAAGTTCACCTAAGTACAATCTCCAAATACCTTGACTGACTGTACATAAATAGGCATAGATAGTTAGAGAATAGATGTCATATTATCGTCTACAAATGTATTAAACCCTCGTTTTGTATTTACTTCACACATAAATAATTTCCCCCCTACACGAAGGGTGTTTCATAATGGAATTGAAACTGACAAATCGAGTATCCCTGTCTAAACAAGAAGGATCAGTTTCAGTGAGATATAAGTCTAAGCGCAGGATCTTTGCTCCAGCGCACGGCTGGTTCCGCTTGAATGTGAGCTCATTATTCCAGATGCTGGCCCGGTGAAGACGATTGTTAGACGTGAAAAAATCTACTTGACGAGCTTTAGATGCTCGTGATCTCAGATCGTGTATGTATCCACCTCAACCCTATTCCTTTCTATGGCTGAAACTCCGTAAAATATCAACTGCCATGACAACATAGATTCATACCTTCAGAAGTTGAAATCTTAGCAGATATCGTGGTCATACTCTCTACTAAGCTTGTAAAATTGCAGTTGGTCATAGGTCATTGATGTGGAGATTTCACGTTGCAGCGCTTATATCCTTCGTTACACTCACACTCCAATGAAATGATAAATCCGATGTTGAAATTGGCCTCAGCCTCATGTACTGGTCAGAGACTCCCGGCACTCTGTTAGTGTACTCTTAATCATGTTTTGAAACTAAAGGAACTGTTGTTTTCGGGTCGGAACAATTGACCTGCTTTGTGCCGTCGCTTCCAAGGTGCTCATAAAATATCACCCGAATTTGCAATGTAGACAGGTCGTGTGTATATTGCAATCTATAGCTTGTGCAGGTTCGTGAGTAGTGCAGAATCGCGGTGTATGACACTGTTGCTTGTTCATTACTGCGTTCTGGAGGTATTGACGCAACTTCGATAATTACCTCTAGGTATTGAATACCAATGGAAACGCTAAACCTGATACTTACTGTATCGTAACTCCCACAATAAGATTATACACACAGTCCACCCCACAGCCGTTCCCCAATACAAGCAAAGAGCCTTGCCCTGATAATGATTGAGAATCTCCATCAATGGTATTGAAAGAGTTTCAATGAGTTCATATGAATGGCCGCGACCACGACACTAGTAGTAGTATCAAGTGATGAAAAAATAACGCACAAGTAAGTTAGCTTTTATCATGACAACCGCATGATGGTCATAGCCAAGATTTTAAAGAATACTCGTCGGGTATTTAAGTCTCCGGATATAAATGCGCTTGGCAAAGCATCAAAAGTTTGGTGGCCACATTTCCAAGTAGGATGACTATTTAGTAGTTAAGGCCTAATCTTCTTAGAGTCATCTAAAAGTTGATAGGACTTGAAAATCCGACGGGTGGATGCCGAAAGTGGTTCACATGCTAACGTATAACGGTGTACTTGCAAGTGCATAACGTACGCAGCTTTAATTCCATTCTCTGCGAACAAGGTATGCTTCTTCACAATGTCGTGCAATGCTAGCTCAGAAGGGCACGGGTCAAGGCTATATAACTCCACTAGAATACAAGATAATGTATGTACTCTAATAGCATTTGCACACATCCAGGCGGTGGTAACTGATATTTTTTCCCCCAATTTCCTATCGATGGGTTGCATGGCAAAGAAAGTTTCGCATCACAAAGCTTACCCACAAAGATTTTCGGCACGATTAAGAGAGGGGGTTTTGAGGTGCACTTCCTTCATTGGTCATGTGCTGAGTATTTTGCGGATGTAGGCGGAAACAACTGGTTCGGGGCCGTTATGCGACGAATATCTTTACCGGGTTAGGAAAGGCGTGCAAACCCGCATTTGATGCTTGCAAAAGTGGGTTCTGTTGTCTTATCTACCTACTTACATACTTAAGTACGGGATAGTTATGGAGTGGGGTCTGGTTGTGGTGTGACTAGTTACGTAGTTAGCCACCAAGGATACTTAAGTATGTTCGCCACGGCATTACCGTCGTCACCACCATCCCAAGCGTCGCACACCTGCCTACTTGAAAACCCGAGAAATATGATCCGCCTGAAAAACTAGTAAACAAGTCGGAGATGTCACATCTCCATGATGAGACAAGTGAGGTAAAAAAGCATGAGAGCCTCCGGAAAACTACAATACCGGGGATGTGTGAGAATTGTAAAGTGATTGGAACCTAACAAAGGATTGTTAAAGACAGTGGGCACTACTAAGATGTTTGAAAGGGACGGAAACGACATACGGAAAAGATTAGAACTGTATAGATGTACAGGTTAAAATACCTTGGAGTGGAAATGGTAGGGAAGAAAGCGAGAACGGCTTAACTGTAAAGGTTCAAAATAGCAGCCAACTTGGATCGGGACATGTCACACAGGGGGATATCCCACTAATGAACCGGTCCTCAAAGGGTATTCAGGAAGGAAAGTGAAATCAGTTCAGTCAAATCACTTTCGTTTCGTCAGTCAGGGCTTACAACATCTCGCTCAAAAGAATACAACATTTCTCATTCCCCTAATTGTACTGAAAAACAAATAACTGATGACAGACAAATAAATTGAAAAATTGAAGCCGCACACCAAAAGCCTCATAACCTCGTACGTCATCATAGTTCCTCCATTTTAAGACCGCCGACCCCACCCGCAGATATTCACTAAAAGAACATTTTGATCCGCCAACTAGGAATCCTAAATCATGCCTGACAAAAAAGCAACATCCTGATCCATCCATCATCACCCGCCAAAGAAAAACTCCCCGTCCAACGCGCCCTGTTCAACGAAACTGTCCAAGTTCGAATTCTTTAGCGACAACAGCATGACCATTCTTCAGAGCCAAATCTCTTGCTCTCTCCGCAATTTTCCCATCACTCCCGACTCTGTCGGCACCGACATTGAACAACAATTGAACCATATCTAGCCGTCCTTGTTCTGCCGCACCTTCGAGAGCCGTTCTTCCGTCGAACTTCGCGGCTGGCGCATTAGGATTGGCACCGGCTTTAAGTAGCATGAGTGCTATTCCAAGTTGGCCTTGAATTGCAGCACCTTGAAGTGCTGTCACCCCACGTGACTCGGCAGCAGGGGCGTTGACATCCGCACCGGCGTTCAAAAGAAGTCGTACAAGCTCGATATGGCCTTCTGTAGCTGCTGCTTGGAGGGCAGTTCTCCCACGGTCAGCGTGGGGTTCTGCATTGACTTCTGCTCCCACGCTCAACAAGATCCGGACGAGTTCAATGTTGCCCTTCTTTGTCGCTGCCTGGAGTACTGTCCATCCTCCAAATGGCTGTGGTCTGGCGTTGACGTTCGCGCCGACATTGATCAACATATTAACTAGCTCATCTTTGTCCTTTAGTACAGCGGTTAAGAGGGCAGTTTTTCCCAGGTTATCGATGTCGGGCTCCTCTGCGTATTCTTCTGCGTCTTCATCATATCTACCGAGATCTATAGCACTCGCATCGATAACTGCCCCTGCATCTAACAGAATTTGAACCATCTCAATTTCACCGCATTCGACAGCCAGCGGAAGTGGGTTAGCTACCCATTTATCGTCCGGGCCAGTGTCAATAGAGTAGTATTCGTTGACCCTTGCACCGGCGGCTAGTAGCTTGTGAACAAGATTGATATCACCTTGGAGCACAGCTCGAGAGAGATATGTATTACCATATTCGGACTGGTAGGCATTGAAGCATGCACCAGCATTCCTTAGGACTTCTACGACATCGTCATGTCCTTTCGACATAGCTGCTTCGAGAGCTTTGGAGTTGACATCTGCACCCGCAGCCAATAGGAGTTCCACGAGATAAACTGAGCCTAGTTCCGCCGCTGAAACAAGTGCAACTGACCCATGCTCGGTGGTGGCGTCGGCACCAGCATTCAACAGAATCGGCACAAGCTCCAAGCGAAATTTCGATTCAGTCGCCAAGGACAGAACAAGACCTCCAAAAGCATTGACATCTGCATCTGCTTTCAGCAACATTTGAACAATTTCGACGCTGCCGGTCTCAATGGCGGCGTGCAGCGCTGTTCGACCGGCCGATTCGGCGTTGACATCTGCCCCGGCTGCCAAGAGTATTGAGACAAGCTGCACGCCTTTTTTTGATTTGGAAGCGAATGGGAGAGCGGAACATCCAGGAGCATTGACATCTGCACCCCAGTTCAGCAGGATCTGAATAAGTTCGACATTGCCATTCTCAGTAGCGGCCTGCAGCGCGGTTCTTCCAGTCGATCGGTTGCTGGCGACCGGTGCATTTAAATCCGCTCCTGCAGTCAACAGCAGCTTAACCACTTCGGTTCTTCCGCTGGCAGCAGCTTCTTGCAGGGCGGTTTTGCCGCCATATGGCCCAGCAGCTGCAGGTGCGTTGACATCGGCTCCTACGCCAAGTAGCATTTGGACCACGTCGACTCTGCCCTTCCGGGCGGCGCCCTGGAGAGCGGTTATGCCGTATTCAGTGTCAGGTTCTTCGGCGATATGTCTGTCGTATTGGTCAGGATTCCAGTAGGGTGGGGCATTGACATCAGCACCTGCATCAACAAGGTACTGAACTAGTTCCAAACCCCAGTCCGCATATTTATAATAGGTTGCCACAGTTTGAAGCGCTGTGGATCCGGTCGATTGGTTCGTCGCTGTCAGGCTGGTCGCAGCTGCCGCGTTGACGTCTGCACCTGCACCCAATAAGAATGCAACCAATTCAGTCTGGCCTTGTTCCGCTGCTGCCTGAAGCGCAGTCCTGCTACGGTGTATACATCCTGGGAGATCGACGTGGGCGCCTTTGCTCAACAGCTGTTCAACCATCTCGATGCTACACCACACTGCGATATGGAGTGCGCTTTCCCCCCCCATACCAGTTGAGAGTGCATTGACGTCTGCTCCCGCATTCAACAGAATCTCAAACAGCCGTATGTTTTCCCTCCCTACAGCCAGCTGGAGGGGTGTCCTCCCATCCATTCTCGTGGGAGGATTTGGGTCCACCCCGAACGCCAATAGAATTCGTACCACTTCCGCATCTTCTATTCTGATAGCACTTTCAAAGATACTTCTCGCAAATGCACTGATAGTGGGCATATCCTGCGAGAAAAATGCACGAAGATTCGAATGATTGTTGTTATCGATAATCCATTGCACAATTTTATCGCATTGGGCTGCATCCAGCATGTTATTGGATGAAAGAAATGCTGCATACTTGAGGAACTGCGAAAAGGTATCTTTATTGAAAGGTCCGAGTAAAGCGTGGATGCTCGATAGGTGCTCCCCCTCGCTTAGCTCTAGTGAAACTGCCTGCAATCGGGAATGGACGGCCGGAATGAACTCCACGCTGTCTCGTCCCACCGAAGATGGAACAAGCCCTGAGAACAGGGAGGATGTTACTTGCAGTGTAGCACTGTCGTTTGATCTAAGTGGAATCGCTGGTGCCAACAAGGCTGGAATTGAGAGGTTTCGGGGAGCCGTATCTGGAGAGGATAGAATGTTGCCGAAGGCCTGATGAACACGGGGATTGAACATTTGATCAACAAAATTGGGATCGAAGTTGACTGTTCCATATATTAGCTTGGTAGCGTGAGCAAAACGATATAAATTACCCTGAGGTTCAAATAGCCTCTGGAATCGGAGCCAAGGGAGGTTGTCCAATCGGGGCACGTAGGTTCTTAGATTTTCCGGTGTCAGTGCGCTTCGTCTGCTTGCATCCATAGCATTCAAGTCATGGCCGGAGTTAACTATGTCTCTATTAGCATCCAAAGTGGGGATCTAAAGACTCAGCGTGACATTATAATTACCTTGAGGCTCAGCAGAGTTCTGAGATTGAAACCAAGGAAGATCCTCCAAACTGAAAGTGAATTGGGCATGCTGAAGGGGTGAGCGATATTGCTGAAGGGGTGAGCGATATTGCAGATGCGGTGAACGAGCTTGCAGAAGCGGCGAGCGAGGTTGCAACAGCGGCGAACGAGATTGTAGAAGCGGTGAGCGAAATTGTAGAAGCGGTGAGCGAGATTGCAGAAGCGGTGATTGGGCTAGCAGAAGCGGTGATTGGGCTAGCAGAAGCGGTGACTGGGCTTGCTGAAACGGTGAACGGGCTTGCTGAAGTGGCGTGCGGATTAAAATTCCATCTGGGGTTTGATGCCTTACATCTTAATGGATGTTAGTACAACTCTAGCATTTGTATATGAGTACATTGAATATTACCTGAGTCGCCGGCTTGAAAGACTGGCCGGGAATGCCGCGTTGTCTCCTTCTTAACTCTTTTTTTAGGGATTTCGATGCCATCGACATATAACATGCTTTCCTTGTCGTCATCCAGCTTTCGTTTTTGGATCCGGTTAGAAACGAATTCCCACTCTGGAGGTTTTAAATTTTTGCGAAATTTCCAGGTTCTAAACCAGCGTTCATATTGGGCCTTACTATGGCACAGTCAGCCATTTCGTGCTGAAGTAAAGCTTGTGGGGCAACTACGTAGCGTTGAAGTTGTATGTTCCCTTCATATACGACATAACGTCCTTGAGAGATTTATTTTGCGCCAAGTACAGGGTGTGCATTTCTGCCCGAAAGGATTCCCACTGAGCTGCAGTAGCTTCACGTTCAGAAGCCATCTTTCTCTTCGGGAGGGTATAGATTTCAAGATAGTTGCAGAAGTAGAGACTAGGAACAGGTTGGCAGGCTAGAGTTGGCGGGATATCTGGGATGGTTACTGAATTTATAGACTTGCTAGTCAGCGCTGACTGACAGGCTGTATCTAATAGGTCTGTCCTCTCGTCAAGAATATCCTGCAACTACCATGCTTAAATAGCCACTATTGGACAGGGTTTCACAAAAGATATCGGATTTGTATCGGTCAAGTGACGAATCTCAGGAACTAGCAATATCCCTACATACCTTCAGTTACAATGCTAGTATCACTCGCGCGCTCTTTGGAAATTCTTCTACCATATAGAGGCATAAAACCCTACACGCATATACTCTCACTTTCTTCTTGTGGTAAACGCCTGGATACCCCGAAATATAAATTGGTGATCCCCTATAGTAGAATGTTCCAAATACCTTGCTAAAGTGAGATAACAGTTTGAACTCTTTACGATACAACATTGCGTGCGGGTGCTGGCGGTAGTGAAAAAGTGTGGGTAGCGTTGTCACCGGTGCACCAACCCTGACACGTGACTCAAACGCTCAAACCAGTTTTGCAAAAGCAGGGTGGAAATATCCTTGTTTGAACCGCATTGGCACGATGCTATGATTGATTTTGAATCCAGTTCGGGGCTAGTTTCAGGCTTATCATGGGATACGAATTCTGTCAAGTGTACTTTCGAACACTTTCGAACACTGGGACTGGATATACTTGAGAGTTTTCGAGCAAGGCTCCCGGAAATGATTTCTGTCAGAATAATTAAGTTGGCATTGAAATAATAATGGGCCGCAGGCTGGCCCATCTCTTGTATGATCGATAAGTTTCTAGGTATACTTCTGCGAAATCTTATAAATAAAGAATTGCTGTGGACGAGTCCTTGTTACTCAGTATTCAAGGCTTTTCCATTTCCCAGTTACCTGCTAACTGCGACCATTACCAAGAGCAAAATAAACGCGCCGATAGAAGCACACCGTTAGGACACACCGAAAAAAAACCAAAGCTAAACAATTGCAATGCAATGCAATTGATCTATGAATGCAGCGAGACACGATTGATAGTGACACTAATCAGCTAGATATCTCATTTTTTTCCATCCAGTCAGAGCCTGACATCCCACTCGAACCAATGGTAGGTTAGGTTCTCCCCTGTAGCTCTGTGTTGTATGTACGCCAGCACACACCATACCACCCCAACATCACCTCCACCATTCAGGCTACCAGACCTTCTCGAATATGCAGTAGTCGAATAGGATGCTGTGCGCATGAGGCTTTGTTAAAAACTCCGTCAGGGTACGCATGCAAAAGCACCCTCAGGTTCGCAGAATGGCTAGAAACCGCACCTACTGGCTGGCCAACAATCTAGAATATCCATGGAGAACAAAACTCCCAAAATTGGCAAGAAATTTTGTCATCGCAACGTGCAAAGCAAATTCCAACAATTCATAAAAACAAAATAAGTATCAACATTTTCCACTACCACTTTCTGGCACACTGCATCTCAACCGCTCAAACGTCAACATGACTGCAGACCGGGAGCAGATCAATCGTGAACAGATCAACGACCAAGGACATCTTCTGGATCTTAGACAGGCGTATTCAGGAGGAATTTTTGGTTGGAACGACCATAACGCGACGGATGGTGTAGTGGGTATCGCGCCATATAATCCTCACGATACAGTAAGTGACTCCAATACTCAAGTCCCCGACCTAGAGTAAGTCTGATCTCGCTGTTATGTAGGTGTCTCCTGTAGACACTTACCAGCACGCGGCACTGATGATCCATCCCCAAGTATGTTGCATGGTCCATCGTCGATTAGATCGGATCGCGAAGACTTTAAGTTGCTTACGATACAGACTCTGTCACAGGACTTCGTGCCACCTTGCCCTTCCTTAGATGAAATTTACCGACCGTATTGGGAACAGGCTGCGTACGAGCAGTATGGGCAATATTTGATGGATTCGGAGGGCTTGGCGGAGATATTGGCTTCGAATATTTTGGATTCGGATATATTTGATTTGGGAGGGTCATCGTGTGCGGAGGGTATATTGCATTCGGAAAGAATTGCGACTTCCGAGGGAAGTTCTGCCATCGTGTAAGCTTATACACATCGATGTGTGCATGTCAAAAGTTGAAGGAAGGCTTACCAATGTTTATCAGTCCGTGTCTCAGTCATGGCGATCATATGGAAATACAGACTTCGTCACAGCATCACCCACCGTTTTTCACTGAGCCCACATTTGCAGCCAGTAGCGTCGGGGGATCATCAAGTTCGGAGGAAATGTTGGATCCCGAGGAAATGTTTACTTCTCAGGGAAGTTCTACCGTCGTGTAAGCTCCCACACATGCATGTATTAATTATCAAAAGTTGAAGGAAGGCTTACCGATATCATGTCACTCCGCGTCTCAGCCATGGCGATCGTATAGAAACACGATCTTCGCCTCAGCATCCCTCGCCTTTGCTCTGTGCCACTTTCGTAGCCGGTAGTGTTACCGGATCATCTGGTTCGGAGGAAATGTTGGATTCGGAGAAGATTTCTACTTCCGAGGGAAGTTGTACTATCGTGTAAGCTCCCACCCATCGATGTGAGAATGTCAGAGTTGAAGGAAGGCTCACCGATGTCATGTCAGTCCGCTTCTGAGCCACAAGGAAACTCAAACTTCGTCCCAGCATCCCTCACCATTCCTTAGTAAACTAACTCCCGCAACCGGTAGCACTAGTCCGTACGGATATGGTACGGTTCAGTTAACTATAGCACCTCATCAATATGCAGTTAGCAGTGCCGGTAGTGGGAATGTGAAAACTTGCGTACCACGTACTGGCATCAATAACCCTAGTCAAATCCTCCCGGATAAAAAACGGTGAGAACTCTCGTCGAGCTCTTCAGTTAAACCTCCGACTAAACCATTATGAAGGGGTAAATCATCTCGCCGGACAAAGAAACGGCAGTGCTCCTATTGTGATGTATCAGTCACAGCTTTGCGCAGGCATGTGCAGACTAAACACCGTGGGGACTTGCATATCATGCCGGATTTATTTTTCTGTAATGTAAAAGGGTGTAATCGGAATGACGAAGGGTTCTCCCGAAAGGACAATCTCAATCAGCACCTCCGCCTAGTACACCGTCAGCAGGTTGAGAAAAAGGGATCCCAAAAGTGAAGAGATAATATGGGTGTCTTACTTGTGGTTGAATGGAAATTTCGGGAAGTTAGAACTCAAATGGAGAGCGTCCGTCTTAATCACTTTTTGTGATTTCACTGTTGGATGATCTGGCGTTTCATCCGTCTCATTTGTTTTTGTCGGGATCTAGAGTGTTGTTCGTTTCCATTAGGATATCGTGGTCGTATTAAAAGCATCGTCGTTTCCAAGTATGCTGTGGTCTCGTACACTGGTGGCGGGGCCAATGTTATACGGTTACTATCGTGACGTACATATAGGTATTCGACAACCGTAGCGTATTATGATTTATATCGAGTCGACTCCGGGATGTGTGAAAGAGGGTTGTCTGATGCTGCTGGGCGACCCCAGGTAATAAGATATACAGAGAGAAGGGGAGACTGGCAGATTGCAAAATCTGTTCAAGGGGCGGACCATGTTACTGGCTGGTTCCAAAATCTGCTTGCGTTAGGTGTTTGGCAGGCTCCACTGCGGAGCGATGAGGGGGCAGTGTGGTAATGTGTTGTATATGACAAAATCGGCGTCCAAACGAGCTATGGGATGGGAAGTTCTAAAATCTGTGTCCATATGTAGGCTAACAGAATATTTTGGAGGTGATTGGCTTCTTCCAAAATCTCTGTGCATAGAAAGGCGGGTGGTCTTTCAAGGGTGTGGACTTCCGAGACCTGTGTGCTGGGAGCGGTCGAGATTTCATTGGCAGTTTCCAAAATCTTTGTGCGTTAGTGGGGTTGTGCGATTCCGATGAATGCATCCTGCTGGGCGGATGTGATTGGCAGTTGCCAAAATCTGTGTACATGAGAAGGTGATGGTTAGCGCCCGCAAGAGGTCCCGAGAAGAGTTACAAAACCTGTGCGCTGTGGAGGATCCCGACGGTTCCAGATGGTGACGCAGTCAGGTATCTGGTCTGGTCTGCTTTGGCACAATAGAAATTATTGGCCTAATCATAATCTGGTTACTGAAGGTGTCAGGGGTTTAAAGAAATAATTAGAACATTTCAAAATCTAACAAGAGGGTCCGAAGAGTTTGAAAAATGATTACTGCCTCTTCCAAAGTAAGAGCACGGCCTCTAATTCACAGCTGCTAACATGTTGCGGCGTTTCGCATAACTTGTGACTTCTAATGATACTAGTTCGGTAATGCAGAGCCTCCTGCACACGTGAGCAGTTATCCCTACATAACTTGTTCAGGTCCAGACAGTTCGCCGATTTTCGATCAACATATCTATGACTGACGAGCAGCCAATATCCCAATTACCGCATCTTAGATACTAGTGCTGTCAAAGACAGATTTAGTCACCTGCCGCATGTAGATAGGGGTTTAAACGGTTGTTCCAACGATTCTTATTGAAGACTTATTCGTTCTCCGACAAACTGTTTCTTCTCTGTTTTAAGTGTTGCATTGACTGCAAATTCTAGACTAGCTATTGATAGTCAAGATCATTGAGGTAGCCGGTGCTACCTTGACAATGCCCGCTCTTCAGAGCATAATCATGTAATTATTTCAAGTTTGCTTTTGAACAGCAGCAAAAATGAGTGAACACAGCCTAGGTATGACTCACGCCAGAAATCGTCATCTAAGCCCGTTTACCGGAGACAAGGTTTCCCGATGTACATATAGGTTACATCAATGCCTGGTCAAGTTCACAACAGATTCATCACGGGAAACATGTTAAACAGCCAGAAATAGCACCATGGTATTCTAGTTCATCAAAATAGCTGGAAGAAAGCTTCAACCTGGCAAACAGAGTCTGGTCCTTATTCGCCCTCGGCTAGCTGGCAAGCTAATCTCACAGCAGGGTAACCTCCTATGCTATCTGCAAGAAACAGCCGCTGCAGTTGCAACGGCCCAGCAAAAACGAAAAGTCCAAACAAATACATATTTTAACACAAAGCCAGTTAAAGCTCAAGACAGACCCCAAATTGCCTTTGGCTCCTTCGAGCGTGTAGTATCGCTTGGAACTTTACTTGGTGCACGCACGCAACTCCTGCACCAGCCGGGTAAATTTTCGTGTCCGAACCTTCATCTTGTTATATGTAGAGATATACAAAATCGATAATACTCAACGACTTTCTCACACCTTCCTTCAATGTAAATACCTATGAATAAACAACCATCAATACTTTAATATCAACCTAGCATGCAATCACTTATTCTGAGCGGATACTACAAAACATGGCATTGTCAAAGAGCACGGTGGGAAATAGGTAAACAAATTCTCCCTCCATAAGCCTCATAGGCGGGCACCACGCCCCCGAAATAACCTTAGTATTCTCAACCCAAGGGCCAATCAGTGCTTCGCTCTGTGAAAGAAAATTTCGTGAATCAAGTAAACTGCATGCCAGCGCATACCTTCATGCACTCAGGTCGACGGCTACCTGATTCACGTCACACATAAGCTCCAGCCTTGCAGATCTATTGCCGATTTAGGAATTTTGTATTCAAGAATAAGCCTCAGGTCAAGGTCGGGAGCCAATGATATCAACGCATTTACGAGCCGCGTACGCAAAAGCTGCAGCGATTGCCTCAGGTAACTCTGTGCATTGGTTGCAGTGTTACAAAAGCAAATGCTTCCACAAATTGCGACGTGACAACGCACCGCTCTCAACTTGCCAACAGGATTCGGAGACTATCTTGAAGCCAATACAATTCCCTGAATATTGCCACGCATGTCTGCCGTTAGGTGTCGTCGCATCTAATACCCGCGTTGGGGCTGGTGCAGGACTATTTTGAGCGTTGAACAATAGTCTGATACGGTAAATGTTATACTCGTAGTTTACCTGAGTGCATATTGCTCGCTCTTCTGCTAGGAAAGAGCCTCAGGTAACTGACAACCCCACGTAACAATTACATCCCTTACAGACTATATTGCTGTTTAAAGCTACCTGAGTGCATAACGGTCGCCTTCCGTACTTTCTTGTTTCAGTTAGCGTAGTTCTGCCAAACTTTTGTTATCTCCATAATCCTGCGCTACCGTCTCGCAGGACAGCGCACACCTGGTATCGCTGGTCCCACGTCTGAAGTAGCTACCCCACTGGCAACAAGTCATTCATAGAACTTGTTTCGTGGTAAACAAAATGTTTGCAAAGTGCAAAAAGATTAACGATAAGTAAATAGGATACTTTAGCGCACCAACAGGAAACATATTTCAAAGGAAGCATATTAGCAAGCTAGAATAGTAACTGGCGGTGTGGTCGGCTCCGATGCGCTATTTGTGTAACTTCATGATTCTCACTCGGCATCGTATACCGGGGAGTATGGAATATAATTATGTTTTATGGATCGAAGCAGCATGTTGACAGCTATGTGATGCCAGTTCTATATAGAGTACCTAAAATGAGCAAAAGTTGTAGAGACCAGTGAAATGTCCTGCCTAGTCAGATGTTGATGTCAACGCTAGAACGATGCCCCTTTCCTCGTAATAAAGCTAGGTATACGCACACGCAACACATACCTGTCTTTCTAAGTTCATGTATGTATATATCTGCTTCTGAAGTTCAAAATATGGGCAATATACTGGTTCCTACATATTTTAGCTTACTTTTAGAACTACCGACTTCAAAAATAACCCGCACACTCACTGACCATGCGATAGTAAATACCCTCTAGTGTCGATCTATAGGCTAGCTTTGCCTATTGTTAGCGGCTACAGCCATGACAACTGATTTACCCAACCTATGGGTTCGTCAACGGAAGGTATTTGTCATCGGACGGTCGATCACTGTATCGTGAGACGATACATGAACAACTCATTGATACGTTTGGAAGACATCTGATCACATGATTGGTCATTTGTTTGAGTGCGACCGGATATTATGTTGACCTGGATCGCCATGACAAATATTGTGCAGATCCAGAGTGATGGTTAAGCTACTGAGCTTCCCAATCTCCAAAATGTCCAATGTTCGTATCGAACCAGGCTTATTCCAAGGAAGGGACATGATTGTGGGTCGGGTCAATCCAAAGGAAGCCACGTCAGTCGGCCAACGCTGGCTTTTTAGAATAGTAGGGTAGCCAATACAACTAGAACGAGCTGGCTAATTTATAAGTCGATATAATGCCAGCCAGATGAATCATTTTCATTGCCTCCTAATACTATAATTCGTATGTCAAAGAATCCACAACCATCTGCCGCAGGAGACATCATGTTTCCACATACCCCTTTGATCTTTGGTAGTCCTTCAGTACTCAGCCTAACAGCCCCCTTCGCTTTTCCTTATATATGAGTCCGGTTTCTATATGTTTTCACTTCATTATGACACTCTAGTTTCACTACACATTGCCATCTTCCCTTAGAATTGACTAGGGGAAATTGGGATTGCCATGGATGTCAATGAAAGCATGGGTTGCAAGATCTTGCACGGCAGAGTAGAGTGCGACTGGATAAGACACTGTGGTACCCAGTATACCTACTCCTGGCCACCTGGCGAATATAGGTTTCTTGAGGTGAAGCAACGTGATAGGAAACCTGTTCAGACGGGTGAGATTGAGTGTACAGTTGATACCTCGTGTCTTAGTCTACCTCGTACATCTCTTACTGCTCAACGAGCAAGCCGCCAATATAGTTGTCATGGCGGTAGATTAAACGAAGACGAATTCGGCACCTATACATCGCCATCTAGTGCCTAAGTGTCATTATGTATCACTCGGTACTTGTCTTCAGTCGTGATATTGTTGCGATATGGAAGGGAGAACCATGTGCGTGCAGTCTGTGACGTGGAGCGGAGGAATGGAAAAAGATTCGAAATATATACAGAGAATCTCCGGGTATGTGGAATATTGGTATGTGATCTACCCTTCTACTGGCCGCTACACTAGCGCGAAGATTTCTATCTGAAGCAATAGTTTTGTCCCAGTGTACATAGCGCGAACCGGCGTGAAGGCCCTGCTCAGATCTAAAATTAAGGTAATCGGGGATAGATAAAGTACACTAATATAAAAAAATTTCGCTATCATTTTTATTTTCAAGAGAAAAAAACTTGTATTTAATTATAATAAGGCTGTTAATAGGTCATAGGGGTGATGCAGCAGATCACAATGTACTTTACATCATTGTAGCTACGTAGCTATAAGATGGCGGGGAATTTCTTCCACCATTCCAAGTATACGACCTCCTATGTACTCCACAATTTTCTCTAAGTGCTGTGAGGCTGTTTCCGTTGCCACAAGCAGGTATTATGACCCTCATCTTACCTTCAAGGTTTGTCTGTCGTTGACGAACTCTGATTGGCAAGAAGGCCGAACCAGGTTCATGTATTTTCCTGGTGTAGTTTTAAGCAACCTTAGAACCAGTGTTAGTCGTTATATCATGGCCGCAAGTCTTTATACTGAGAGTCACATGATGGAGGTGAAAGGTAGACCGTATTGTAATTAGTATTGTTTCACTAAGCTGGAGCTCCCCCCACGATAAACACGATTGTCAGCTTTCCTGGGAATTCTTTGCAGCAAAGCTGCGGTACATGTTACATTTTACATTCTCTAGTAGGAGGACAACTTACTCGGGGGTGACGGTTTGGGGTTTCTGTCATAAACATCGCGTGCCTGTCGATCTCTATTTAGTAGACGCTATATGACGAAAGCTCGACATGCTTATCACAATATTTCCACGGAAGTAGAGTGTCTTAGGAGTTAAAGAGGTAAATTTAACTTCTCCGGTAGTCCCTAGAGCATTGCTTCTGAGCACTCGGCAAGTTTGGAACTGCCCGAAACTGCTGTGAATCACACTTTACTATTTATACATATCCCTGCACATGCATGAAGATCCGATCTACCGGTGCTGCAGGTACCCGTGCCTACGATCGCATGGCAACACAGCCGCCCGTTTACTTGCAGCTATCTAATCCATCTTATCTAATCTCATCCATCGACAACATTTCCCTCTGACAGCTGCCTGATAATTAATCCATTCGCCGAATGATACAACTTTCGATATTTAGCCTACCACAGACAGGTTTCAGAACGGGCGAATCGGGTGTTTAACCGCCTGATTCTTATGGCTACGATATTTCAGGAACGGATGCAAATGACAGGTTGACAGTCAAGGTTCAGTGACATCATATTCATTTCGGCGAGTATCGGTGTACGCTAAGAGGTTGAGATAAGGTACGACTCAGATCTCCCACGTGCGACACTAGCGGTACATACATACGAACTAATCAACATCGTAAGCTAGCAGAACGTAGTAAGGCCACGTGCGGTAGCCTAGTGGACAGACTTCCCACAATCCCTTAACACGTGCTTGCCTATGTCGAAATTCAGTGGCATTGCTAGATAATAGAGCATACGTGTCATTTGCATAAGATTGCATGCAGTTGTAGTCTTGTTCACCGACTACAAGCTGACTAGTATATCAGAGGCATAAGCCATCACTCATGCATGAACCTTCTCGATTGTAAGAAACGTCCACTACTCGTACTCGTCGTTACCAGTGGTTTTACCAGTCTCGACTTGAGGTGTAGTCTGAGAATACCACTATTACAGTGAGTCGTAATGTTCAGCCGTGTAAACGTAGGTTTCTTGTCGCGATGTACTCTACATGGATGAGTGACTACATCGTATCAGGTAGGTCATGTTGAGATTGGCTAGTTCGATTACCTCCTCTTATACGCACCAGACGAATAAGCGATCCAACCGGGGTCAAGTAACTACTTAAACGTTTGGCTCCTCGTTTCGCCAACTCAAATCCCTAGGGTGCACGAATCGAGCCGCATCACATGGGGGTTGATATCTCTCGAAGTTTCTGGAAAGAACTAACCAAGAGATTGGCGCTTTGCTTCCATTGATAGTTATGTTCACGGTTCCTTCCATAAAGTAACTCACCAAGTGAGTGAGCGCCTATGATCCGTGGTGGTCTCGGAATATTCCGTGAACTTAGAGTAGGGTAGTTGCACCCCACCATTGCGTCATTCCACAACATGAGCCTCTTATTCAGCAGTGGAGTTTGGAGCAGCGGTATTATCCAACTGTTTTAACAAAGGCTTATCTGATGAATTTTACATTTTTTCGACTAAAATCAAGCACCGATTTCGGACGCAGATAAAAGATTCCCCGCACATCAAAAATATAACTTGCCAAAAACAGACAGAGTTTGCAATTTGGCATTAACCAAACAAGATACAGCGACCCACTAATTGGCCTAAACAAGGCAACGGGACCAGTATTGTGCCAGCCGCGAAATCACAAACTCTCTTTTAGAGCTATTAAAGTACCCGATTATCATCTTATCACGTAGTAGAGTACTCATATATAGAGTATAGTTGGGTCCCCACAGTATACCGGTAATCCCGGCTTTAATGGGATTACTTGATCCCCAGACATCAGTGCGATACTCATTCATCTTCTGCAACATTTTTGCATGTTCTGCCGCTAGAGTCTATGAGCTAGTTCTCGTCGTAGTATTCTCACTATATATGAGAATCTATACTTTGCTTCTCGACGTTTTCCCAAACACGCTCAGTTTCCTAAGGTCTGTTGTAGTTTTTAGCCTTGTAGGTTGATCGGTCGGGTCAATGTTAGGCTGAGCTGTTCTGGGTTCCCAATTAGTTGGTAGAGTTTATCGGCGTCTAGAACAGAGAGCGTAATAAATCATAGCAAACCAAAACGTGTAGGGAATAAGGAACAGCAGCATATTCGACAGATTCCTTGGGCCGCTGCCTCCTCTTATCAGTTCTTACCGACTCACTCCGCTTAACATACTCCGAGGGTAAAACAAGGACTGCCGCGCACGACTGTCATAGAGATCGGTTCTGAGAAAAATACAGTCTTCATTCCCGACGTTTTTCATCTAGGGAATGGTACGCAGGGTAGAATTCTCATGGCACGCTCAGAATGTGGGAGGGATCTGTACAGCACAGCATGTATGGCGAGAAATAACATGGATAGTTTGACGCAAGCTATGGGGGATTGGATAATCAGCTTAACCGAACACTAACTTGGTGGTCTATAAGTAAGTATAGATTGGTGTACTAGAAAGTATATAGTACAGAGAGAGTACCGCGCAGACGGCTATATAGGAGTCTGGTTTTGAGTGGTCCGCGCAATCTGCATTTCTCACGTTTGATCTCTTTCCACCCTTGCCATCATTGTCGAGGCCCAGTTCCAGCTCACCACACCAAAGCACTCGAAATATGGTATTCCTCTTTCTCCATACCTGGCGGTGTATGTAAAGATGTTGGGTAGCTCATCCGTTTTGGGGAGATACGGAATGCCGGGTGAGTGCAGGAAAAGTGGTTGGGTGCGTATATTTAGACGGTGTGAGCTTATTGAGGGAGTAGAATCATTACTGGTTTACCGGAGGTGAGAGATAGATAATGGTATGGGCGGCGATGAGTACGAGAAGGCAATATTGAGTATCTAGTACCACCATATCAAAGGAACGTAGGGTTAGGGGCTTTGACAGGACGGGGGTGAAGTGCGGAGGGGACATTCTTCTCCAGTACTAGGGTGTGGTGGGACTAGCTAGTCATCGGTGGAATCATTGATGAGAGCTTGGAAAATAACACATTATTAATCATAAGCACAGAGATGTCCGGCGATGACGCGAAAGAACCCCTGCTTCACTGCGCATGCAATCTTAGAGCAACCCATCCTCTCGCCCCAGAAAACAAGGTTTATTACATGCAACAATATCACAATTAACGAGGTATACACATTTCAAATTCCGCGGGAGTTAAACCATTTATCCTAATCGACGAACTTGTATAAAATCACTTCGCAAATTTAAACTGGTACCCTTTCATCTTTTACTAGCCAACACCCAACTCTAAAAGTACCATGACGCTAAAAAACTAGAGAAAATATAAAAGTAGATCCTCCGCCCAAAACCTCCACTAGGTCGAATAATCTCTAAGAAGTTTTGAAACGGCATAATGCCCTTCTTCCACCAGCGCTACAGCTCTTATAAAACGCATACCATTGATATATTCACTGTCTACGCTAGCATTAAGCAAAAATTGCACGATATCCAACCGACCATGCTCTACAGCCGCTTCAAGAGCACTCCTGCATTCGAATCTCGCCGGCGCAGCATTGACATCGGCTTCGACCTTAAGAAGCATAAGAACAAGTCCGAAATGACCCCTAGCTACGGCTCCTTGAAGTGTTGTTATTCCTCGTGAGGGTCCTGCCGGTGCGTTGATGTCTGCACCGGCATCCAACAGGGTACGAACATACTCGATGCTGCCCATTTCCGCCACAGCTTGGAGAGCAGTTCTTCCGAACCCCTTAGATCCCGGGGCATTAACCTCTGCGCCTGCATCTAGGTTTCTCTGTGGTGGCAAGTGGCGAGTGACTCAAAGTGGTGAAGGCATCAAGGTTTTCCCCGATGATTCTCTGTATATAAGTCAAGTCTTTCTCCTTCTCTCTTCTCGCTGTATCATAGAATCTACGCACACGGTTCTCCCCTACGTATTATAGCAACAGTAATTCTATTTGTTCTAGAGTCTGTGAAGTCTATCTGTCAGTCTGGGTTTGTTTCTTTGTAATCATGTTGTATTCGCCCGCTTGCGGATATGGCATATACATTTAAAGTATCTCTTTCGCATACCTTACCAAACCCCTGTCCACTCCCCCAAGAAAATACTTCCTAGTGTTCAAGTCACGGCAATTCCCTTCCACTTGCAACAGCAAGCACCCAATGGAGGACACAATGGAGTCTTCACTTCGACCTCGGCCACTTTGACTAACTGGTACATATTTAGCATACAAACACAGCAGTCTGGAATTACATAACCACAGAAAAGCATACTAAATAAACCCCCGATTGTGCTGACGGTGATAGTCCTAATAATAAGGCTCCAAATACTCTAGACATAGGCACCCTATGAATTTGCTACTGATCATTGCGGCTTGATTCAAAGTTGGCGTGCACGTGCATTTCTGGAATGCGGCTGCCCACTAGCAGAAGGTTAAATTAAGGTGCGGCTCAAGGCACGAACCTGACAAAGTAGCGGGCTTAGCGATACCTAGTTCAACTTTACCCTGACAGCGAGTCATAAGTCTTGTACTTCTCACTACTCGTTAACGATACTCAGAGGAGAAATCCATGATATAAGCGCCACCCGATAGAGTATAATATGAAACAACTCGGAGGGTAAGTGTGTGGAAGAGGCTGAAGGAAACTGCTCTCAGGCTGTGAACAAATTCACTAGCCCGCAGCTCCCCGACTTTGAGAGTGCAGTAACAAGGTACTTGCATAAACCCTCGATGAGTTGGATGATTTCAAGGCTCGATCGTAATACGGTGGATAAGTCTACACTACAATGTATATACCTTTCATAATTTCAACTCCGAGAGTGTATCCGAAAGCTGTAGGGGCATCAAAATCGAAGATATGATCTTTGCCCAATGCTCCCATGAATGAGTTTGATATTCCATGAGGTTCTGGGAGCTAGGATCTTAGTCTGAGATCACTAGTTAATTAGTATTCCATAGGGGTCATTAGGCATCACTTATACACCACCCCCTCGATATTGCATATAACACCCAGTAGGGCACAAGACACACAACTCCCTTATATATGTCTCGAGTCTTTCTCCTTCTCTCTTCTCTGTGCTCTAGCCTATACACACGATTCTCCCCATCTCGCAACACTTGAGTTTAATCGAAGGGACTCTTCGCCTCGAGTATGGCCCTAGTCCTGCTAGTCTTCACTCGAGACTAAATTTCTAGGATAATCCACCTTCAGTTAACTGTATGTTACTACCTAAGATACTAAAATATTAAAACTACGTTTTGGCCATCGCAGTGCTGGGTGGATCGTACGACAAGGTGATTAGATTGCATCGGACTTATGCATCCAAACGCAGAAAATCAGAAGTTTCCGGCTTCTGGATGCCTTCAGCGAAAGTAAGCACACTTGACAAACCAGGCGCTTCACCACATGTTTCAGAAAAAGAAATCCATCCTAGCTACCGCATCGTGTAGCCTCTCAAAAGCAAAGTAAATCCCATTCTGTCCACAAGTTTCTCGTAGTAGCCATCAACAAACTGAAATACTTCCCATAGCTACAACCATTACCAGCTACTTACAAATCAAAACGGCAAAGCGGATAGATTATTTAATTGTGAAGGTAAAGGTGATATGTGATTGTGGTGCCTGTTCTGGAATATTCGTCCCGTCATAGTGATAGGTTGCTAGGTAGCTCAGATGCATAAACGAGCGTTTGAACGTCAGAGAGTCGAATAAGAAAATATGGTGATTGGTTTGCAGGGGCTACCAAAGGAGAATCCTCGCCGAATGGAACTTGTTTTAATTGGCTATATAGAAACCCTGTCATCCTAATACAGGTACGTCTCACACATTGTGACAGCGCGGAGAAATTTCTGGAAACGGAAAGCTAGGAACCGTACAAGTCGTCGTGGTCTCTGGTCAGCGATTATTCCACCTCCTCACTCCGTATAATAAAAGCCGAGCTTGAGGGTCCCTATAAATTCCTCTACTCCGCAGTATTAACATTTCTAGGCTGCGACAAACGCCTTTGTCTCCCGCCATTTTTCAAATTCTATAAGGTCAGCTCCCGTTACCGTCATTCAACCCCCTCTACTTTATATTGTGCAGTTCTCTCTACATTCTCTCTACATTGCTGAATATCTACCGAGGCAATCATCGGAATTGTCACCGTCATTGTCGGGCTTCCACCGATATTCCTCATGTTATGGAGCATGAGGAAACAAACGAACAATACAGACCGGGTGGTAGTGGGTGAGGGGATCATGACAAGTTAGCTGAATGCTATTGCTATGTGAGACATTACTGATAACACTCCAATGCATTTGGCGATTACCATATACGAACCCCAGGAAGTGCACCGGCACGGAGACATACAGTGGTCGTGGAGAGCTGAAAGAGGGTGCATGGGCAGAGAGTCGGACATCTTTGGGAACCTATTATGGAAGGTACCCACCGAGAATAAAGAGAAATATCCTTCAAACATTATGCATCAACGAAAAGTGTTTCGGCGTCCTCTCAGGGTCTAGGGCTTTTGTATGGTCGTAGGCCTCTGAGCCTGGCATCGTTCTAGTAAGGTTCTGATTCTTGGGGTTTACCCGAAACAGTACTCATCAATTGAAAACCGAGGTTTCAAACTGTCAATCTATTGAAATAGACCATCTCATGATCCTTTATTTGCAATGAATACGTCCAACTTGCTCATTAGCGAGCTGGAAAACTAAAAAGCCAATAAGCTTTCTATGTACACTTGGAGATCAAACAGTTTATCGAGCAAGAGGCCTTCTTGTCTGTTTGGCAGTGCCTCCACTCTCATACTGGATGCGGGTTGTATTAAACACGTACACTTTGGCAGCGTTAATTGGAGTGCACGTCACTACGGAATTCCTGAACGTTAACCTGCGCGCAGCCAAAAAATCTTGCATTACACTAGAGGTTGTATCCATTACTTAGCATTGCACTAGTTGCGCCACCTGTCTCATCAAGCTGTGGGTGGATGTAGGTTTTTCAGCCGACCGCACACCAAATCTGTAGCGATGATGCAACGAAGAGCCACATAGATCCACCGCTCACTACTTTATCCCCGCTTGTCACCCATCTTTTTATTCAACCATCAAAATTGCCCACCTAATATGACAAGGTCCACCAAAACAATTATCGGAATCGGCTGCCCCGATATTCCTCATTTTTGGGAATTGAAGAGATGATGTAGACAGAACTATAGCGGGTAATGTAATCCTTCACAACTGATACATTCTATTACTTTGAATACAGAATTGTTGATTAAATTTAATATAGTTGACGATAATCTGATCTGCAACTTGGAATGTCGCCTGCGCCAACGGTTCTCGTTGTATTACATATCACCACACCGGCACCACAAACCGGCGGCGACGCTATAGTACTTTCGCCCCATTTGAATTAAGCTTTATATGGAGATAGCCATCAACAGGATTATCTTGAACCTCAGCTGAACGTGGACAGTTGATGTAGATCACAGGGCCTGGCTCGGTACCCGCTGTTACTATATGGCCTGGAAAGAAGTCGCCGATACACTGGAACTCACCAAATTGACTCACAGACTGCGGACTCATACTCGTAGACTCATACGCGAGTTTCACTCGCCACTAATATTTCTAATCCATGGACTTCCATAGACTTCCACCGAGCTCCAGGCTCTCTTGTATATATAGATAAGGATTCTCCCTTAGATAGTTCAATAGACTTCTTCCGCTTCATACTTGTAACACCCACATTCAATGTCGCGTGATGAAAGTTAGGGGAGGGGAGAATGGTGAATTCGGTTAGTTCAAACGGCATAGGATCTTGTGGCGATTTTTGAAGTACGGGTATCGAGGAGTCTGTACGGTTGTTCGGAATGGAAATATAATCGCATCTCAGTCATTACCGAAAACCTATAAAACTGTTCATGTTTGCCTCTGATGGATATCACATTACTACATTAGACGTAGCCAACTCACACCTATAATTCTGGCTTTGAAGTCACTGACAAGTGGCCTTCTGGGAATCATTATTGTATTGACCGAATTCCCGGCGCTCACGGCCGTACTCCAGAACTCTCTACACACTGCTCAAGAATGCAAAGATTCTCACCGACCAATGTCCTGCAGAATGAGAATTTTGCTGTGGCTAGATTGTATTAGACAGAGTAAACCTACATAGTTAGTCTCTATCCTAACGTTTCGCTAATAAATCAGGTATTATTGATCGACTTTGTGTGTTGGTCTTCCGGTATATAGAATAGTTATGTCCTTGATAATTTCTGAGGGATTTATTGTAATTGGAAAGCTCTTTAAAGATGAAAGCAGGGTTGTCATCTGCCCCCGGTTAGAGAAAGACGTAAATACGTGCGTTCACTTCCAGGTCGTCAATCGAGACTCCCGGGGTGGGCTTCTCGCAAGGTAGCTGGAAAGGTTTCATAAAACCATTTAGAAACGCCTAAAGACCTGCGTGATATGCATTTGGATAAGTTTGGACAAATTTCTTCCCGAGGTCTTCGAAACATGTCTGCTGTGTAAGTCCTAACTAATAAGCCTTGGTTTTCTCATTCACTCATGCCGTTATGTATTTTTGTCCATCTCCTCGTAGACACTTTAGCTTTATTCCCGGGTATGGAAGCAAAATCGGAATGATCTGGAACGAAGTATAAGTACCTTAAAACGAGTCCAAGATACGACTTTGAGATGAATAAGTGTGATTGGTTTAAATAGTGTAATAGTATAGGAGCATTGCGTAGCTAATAATTTTCTTGTCTCAAGACGTCGATGTTTGTGGTTGTAGATGCACATAGGTGTTCTCACTCGTAGGACAGTTAGTATCCCTGTCGGGCAGTGTAGTATCCCTGCACTTATCAGTAGGGGCGACATCAAATAGGAAAACGCTAATCTGAGATGGGCTGAGGCAAGACCTCTTGCTATTTCGGCGATCCTAGTTTATGCCAGTACATACCTAACACCTACTTATGTACCTTTATACGGGATAATCGTATGAATGCAAGAACTATTGCTTTTTCAGCTATCCTGGTTTATGCCAGTACGTACCTAACACCTACATTTATACGGGAAGCACCGAATTCATTCTATCTTCTACCTTTCTCATTGTCTAAGTATGAAAACCCCGCCCTGCCTATTAACTGTACCTCCCCTCCCCCACTTCTACTTTTGGATTGCATTGCAATCATCCTCCGTCGACCCGCCTTTAGATAAAACTCACCTGGCAATTACCTATCTCTACGTTTACGCTTCTCAAACTACCCGTCTTTATCGGATACTCTTCTACCTACAACCAGGCATGAGAATATCCACCGAAGCAATCATCGGAATCGTCAGCGTCTTTTGTCGGCCTTCCTCAAGTATTGCTCATTATCTGGAATATGCGGCTTAGGAAACGCAAAAGATCTCCCGCAGGTGAGGCCCTCCGCTACAAAAGTCATTAATTGCTGTTTGAATGACGACGGTTCAATGTAGTCGATGCTATCGATGATGTTCGAACCCCCGAGAGAAGCCGTACCGTCGTCGTTGTCGTATCAATACCCGAATCTAGGCAGGAGACCTCACTAACGGTCTACCCTTTCCATTACGACGAGGAAAACGGAAGGATACAGAGGCAATAGAGTAGGAGGGCGAGGAAATTGGGCATGAGAAGGATAGGGAATATGTATGATCGTGCTGAATGTAAATAATTGTTGGGATTACCAGCTACAGGGGAGAAGTGACTTTACTGCAAGAATCAATATTGAGCCCATGTGGTGGTGCTCCAGTCCATTCCTCATCCGAAGATTAACCTCCTACAGCTTCTCTAGCAAAACCATGCTGCTCACTACAAGTGGGAGACTCTGGAAGTATCACCCCTCGTTGCCCGTACTTCTAACTCCCATAGACTCCTAAATCCCAGCTCGAGTGGACTCCAAGTTAGCAACACCCAGATCACGCTGATTCTGTGCTCGTTACTCGTTGCTCGGAACTCCCCTAGCAGCCAACTCCGGGCTACCAGCTGAAATTGAATTTACTCTCCACATTCTACAAATTACTTATTTATGGAGATTATCGCTTGGTCTATCTTCTGGCTTCAATTGACTCCGTGCATTCAGATTGTAAAACTTATTGATACTGGCTATTATTCTATTATTTGGAGTTAGAATGGGATCTCATCTTATCTGTTAGAAGCGCTAGGTCACTCACTCGGAAGCAGCATGCGGCCGAAACAGGACTACATGTGGCTTTACTGACCAAGGTCCTTGTACTTAACAGTTCTAGCATTATCTAAAGCGTGTGTCACGAAGTCGAAATGTCTGGTAGCCTAGTGCCAAACCAACCATAAGAGATGGGATTCTGGTAACGATATCACCATTAGGGTTAAAAGGACCTTAGCACAGGACTACCCAATATATTTCACCCCAAAGTTTATGTCACATTTCCGATCTGTCGGGCAGCCTTCTGGACGCCGTAAGCAGGGGCAGTTGCAATTTGAGGATTATATCTAAATCTGCTTCATAAGATCGCGTCTATGCAGGCGCTGGTTTGGAAGTCATGTTCAACTGAGGTTCGTCGTTCCATACAATTTTCGCTCACTCGTCCCCTCCAGGACCATTCTTGTCAAACCTTGCCCTAATCGCAATAAAAGCAATTCGCCATCATAATTGTCAAAACCTTCATCGCAACACACACCTTCGACAACCACACTCAACGCCTGGTTTTGCCAAGCTTTCCCCTTTTTGGGGGGGAGCGGGGTTTTACTTTGGCTTCACTCCATACCTTTTGTCTGTGTCCGCTTGCTTTTGCAAGTGTATTTGTTGTTTTAAAGCTCTCTTTACCACTCAGCATCGACATCGACCGGTAGTCTACCCAGCAACTCGCCATTCGACATTATATGCCAGTTATCGAAGCCTACGATATGCCTGTGGATATACCACTACGCGATGTCCGGAAATGGCCTATCAGAGCAGTATCAGTAAAGTTCCGTCAAACGGCTGCCTAAAAAACTCCGCGAAATGTAAGTGCTGAGATACATGCTCCGGATAAGCTCTTCAAACTGACTACAATGGAATCAAGACCTGCTTCTCGGGCACCAGTAGGACCAAGTCCAAGAAGCGGCCTTAAGATAATATCACCCTTCGCCCCCCTGTGCAAGCCAAGCCTGAAGAAGGTCAGTGCACCAAGTATGTATAACCTTGGGAGTTTCACTTCCGGACCTCCAAATGTCCTGCCTTACTCTGCTTTGGTGGTTGGGGTATTCCACTGCGATAACATCAAAGAGACCCTGGACTGAGCGTGAGCGAGGATTTTTTGAGTGGTTGTCGTCAGATGATGGGATGTGCAGGTTATACTCTACAAAGGGGGGCCAATTAATTTGAGAGGTTATGGGGGGAAGGAGAAAGGGATGGTACATTTGACCCAGAGAAGGGCTTCGCGGACATGTCAGGGTCACACCGCGGAGTATCGGGGAAAAATGGATTTTGTCATACTCTAAATAGAGTGAATACAATATGAATAACACACACAACCTTCATCGCAAAAAAAGCAATTCGCAATCATACTTGTCTAACCATACCCCACCCTTCATTGCAAAAAAGCAATTCGCCATCATACTTGTTCCTCGCAAAAAAAGCAATTCGCAATCATACTTGTCTAACCATACACCGCCCTTCATCGCAAAAAAGCAATTCGCCATCATACTTGTTCATCGCAAAAAAAGCAATTCGCAATCATACTTGTCTAACCATACACGGCCCTTCATCGCAAAAAAGCAATTCGCCCTCATACTTGTGGCACCCAGCTCTCTCTTTCACTAAAATTCCTAGAGATATTTCCGATGAGTCATGCGCATTTCCTGGGTTCTGCAGTGAAGTGGACTGCAGCCCTACTTGCCCAGGCTGGGGCCGAGGCTACGCGAGCATTCAAAACCGCAGCCCTGGACATGTACAAAGAGCTGAAATCTCGACCATCATAGTTAAGCCATAGGGATTGACACAACCTCAGAACCCCGAAACAGCCTATTAAAATTCTCATCATTGGAAAGTATGCAAGACGACCAAGAAGAACCAAGCCTTTGCGAATCGCCCAGCATTCTCACAACCTAATATATACGGTAAACCTCCAGCGGTAGACACTGAGAAAAAGCGCATCAACAGAATACGGACACTTCAAGCAACCCAATCTCAGTCGTAGTGTACCTATGCATCCACTACTCCCTCATTGTGAATTCTTTCATCGTCCCGTCACTGCTCGAATGTACTATTAGTTAGATCTGTTTCAAACGGATGGTTGGTTTTTCGGTTTGTCAATAGTTCCTGCGGTTTGCGCTAAGTCTGTGTTATATTTTCACCACGTTGACGATGGAGAATGATAAGATTATCAAAATTAGATAGATAGCGACTAGACATGGAACAAAGCTATACTCACGATATGCTTTTAACGTTTGCTTCTCAGCTACGCGCGAAAGACTGTTAGTTTGCTGACATCTAGATACTTAGTTAGTTCCCCACACGGTACCGCGTGGCATGTATGATTTCGCTCTAGCTATTTTGGCACATTAAAGCATTTACTTCTCAGTGCTACCCTAGTTGCTGTAAGCCAACGCGAACATCTGCGTTCCCAATTTGAATGTAGGGGGAGGAATGACATTGGAAGCTCTCGGGGACTTTGGCTAGATCCCTCATAAAGGAGGAGAAGCCTTGGTGTGGATATCTAAGATGAGGAGACTAAATGGCTCGAAGATTGATGGAAGAGGAAGCCGACGGACCGATGGAGAAAAGTTTTGGATTCGCTTAATTAAGTACTGTAGTGGTGCTCAGGCCGGCCTACCACTTCAGAATACCGTATCATGGGATGCAACGACGCGGACCACGGGCTGGAAATCGGGACAGTGTCGGCGTGTGCATATACCAGAGCTATTTTCATGCAGATATGCGATCAAGCAGTGATGGACTTTCTCACGGCCACGGAGATGGAAGTTCCCACGCCACTGAGCTGGGCTTTTGTCGTTCATTCTACTTTCCTTTGTTTGCAGTCATTCATTTTACTTTCGTTCGTTACAGGGGGATGATAGAGGAAAGTAATCTCGTCCATCTAGCCAGCCATCCGGAAGCAGGCTCCACCATACTCTAGATAGGGTGAATGCAGTATGATTAAAATAGAACAAAACTTGACTGATCTTCTGGAGCATGAGGAGAAGGAAGGATAACGCAGACCAAACTATTGCGGGTAAGGCGCTCTATCACAAACTAACTTGCTGTGCCTACACATGAATAGCTGGGGACACCTCAACATAGTTAACCATTATTCCCTCTGCAAATTTCGCCTACGCTCTAGTGGCACTGCCGTGCTTTCACCCGCCTGAATTAAGTCTTTCGGTAGAGATAACCCTCGGCAGTATCTACGCAAACATAATTATGCTGTGGATCATGGGGCTGAATGATTTGAAACTTATATGACCATAATCGGTGCCGACCGTTGAAAGTTAGAGACGGAGGAAACGACATAGGATTTTGTAATGATTGAGTAGCAGTTATTCTAAATAGGGACATATCTACCAAATTGTATTTCAGTGATTGTCGGGATCCTACGAAACCGATTCCATTTTCCTTTGATGGATATCAATTGTACATGGGATGTATGCAAATTCGTACCAATGATTCCGGCTTCGAAGTCACTGAAATGCGGCCTTATGAGTATCATCCTTATCTTGATCAGATATCCGTGGCCAGCTGACGTACTCCCGAATACACCACAAACTGCTCAAGAATGTAAAAGCTAGTCACCAGCCGATGTCCCGCGGGATGAGGGTTGTGCTGTGGCAAGATAGTGCGGAATTGGCATACATAGTTGGTATTTATCCTGACCTTTCGTTACGACAGATTCGGTGAGACTTTGCCGACTTTGTGTGTAGGTCATCTAGTATTTGAGTATTCATTATGTGGCGTTGAAAGTTTCTGTGGGACCTATTGTAGTTGAGGTAAAAGTAGCGTTCTCACGTGCTACTGGTTAGAGAAAGACGTAGATACGTTTGTTCGTTTTCCATTTAGAAACGCCTAAAATCTTTATGCTATTTTCTCGTGCCCAGCCTCCTGCGACTGGGCACGAGAAAATTTATGCTATGCCTTTAGGTAAGTTTGGACAATTTTCTTACACGAGTCCTCAAAAACGCCTGCTGTGGAAGTCTCTAAATGAAAATCCCCAGTTTTTTGCATACCGATTCATGTTGTTATGTACATTTGTATTGTACATCCCCGTCATCCCGTTAGCCTATAGTTAGCCTTGGCGGTCACCGCCACAAGTGAATGGTTAGAAGTTCTCAGATCTGAATCGGAATTTAAGTAGCCTGAAAAAACTCCAACACACAACTTTGAGTGGAATGAGTGCGATTGGCTGAAATGGTATCTATATCCCTGTCGAACACGCGGACCCCTGCAAGCAAGCAACCACTCAAAAACCGTTAACTAGTGTTCTGATACACCTGCCGCCTGCAACACCCGCATTGTTGCTTGGGAGCCAATAAGCGAGAGAAGAACCCTGGTCTGTAAGTATTTTGCGTATGACTAATAAATACGGTTTCCGCAATCGCTGGTACGGGCCCAACAGATACAAACTCCGAACTACTTACAACGTCTCCCATACCACAGTCGTTTACGTATGTATGTACCTACACCTACCTTAAATGCGGGGGCTCCAAATCCATTCGATCTACCCTGTTCATTGTGTACGTACGAGAACTCCGCTCTACCTATTTAACTACCTCCATCTCCCCCATCTCTACTTATAGGGTGCGTTGCAATCATCCTCCTGCCCTCCTTCAAAGCTCAGACAACACAGCTAGCACTTACCTATCCCTACGGTTACACTTCTCAAACCACCCGCCTTCAGCAGTCACCCCGTAACCTACCACGCTTCTCAATCACCTGCCTTCATTAGACACCTTCTACCTACAACCTACAACCAAACATGAAAATACCCACCGAAGCAATCATCGGAATCGTCAGCGTCTTTGTCGGCCTTCCACCGGTATTGCTCATTATTTGGAATATGCGATCTAGGACACGCAAACCATCTTCTGCAAGTGTGTTCATAATATAACCATGACAAACAAGAAAGTTGCTTTTACTTTATGCTGACTTGGCTCAATGTAACTAGTTGACGATCCTATTCAGAACCTCGAAAAATGCCGCACTGTAGTCGTTGTCGTATCAATACCTGAATCTAGGCAGTAGGCCTTACTACAGTTCGGTCTACCCTCTTTACTGCGACGAGGAAGTATAGAGACATAGGAAAATAACAGAATGGTTGGTTTCAGGGGTGAAGAGGCGGGAGTGGGACATTTAGAGAAGGTACAGGGATTATGTATGATCGTGCGGAATGAATGATCGTGCTGAATGGATGATCGTGTTGAATGGATGATCGTGTTGAATGGATGATCGTGCTGAATGGAAAAAACTTTTGCGTTCGTCAGATATGCAACTTTCATTCGGGGGAGATGTGGCATTCTACAAGAAGCAGTATCGAACCTATGGTATGGTCTCGGTGGTTCATTCCTCATCCACCGCGGTTTAGCATTCTCTTCTCCAAGATAGCATACAGGCGGCTCATTGGGTAGGTGGGAGACTCTAAAGTTGACTACACGCTCCAGCATCGAAGCATAAGGATTATATGTGAATTTATTTTAAAGATCGCGCTCACCAACAATTCGTCACGTCACATTCGTTCCGTTGTCAGCGCCAGCTAGGGTTAGCAGCCAGTAAAATTGCTTATCCACGTGTACTACCGACGGCGAACATCGCTTAGCATGCAGCTGATGTTCACAGCGCTATAATAGTGGGCGGTTTCCACAGCTTTAGGTGTCGTCTGAGCCTCGCCCTAAAAGCGCCTCTAAGATTTAGCCTCTATATATCTACAAGAGAACGCACTCGCCGGCAGAAAAATTTCTCAGCTATATTCCTTCTCCATTGTGATACAGTAAAACGAGGTTCATGCTAATATCATGATTATCGATTCATCACTACCACACCGCACTACCGCACACATAACTTACATATGTCGGCTGATTCTGCCGAAGTCCTCTATTGGCTAGACTTCCGAATCTAGACTGCTGCATACGCTTGTGTAAAAGTTACACCCACAAAGTTAGCGTTTTTAATACGGAGGTTTATAATCTAGATATAAAACCAGAAATTCATTTGGATCAATGCGTTTTTTATTTTCCGGATTACTGCTAGAGATAGATGAGCTACTAACTTAATTGAGTGTGAACCTTTTACATGAGTGTATATATGTTCCGTCCGTGTGACATCTCGCGAACTTAAGCGTCCCAATTAGCGTCAGTTTGTGAAATTACAGAGATTTCACGAACTAGTCAAAATATTGCGGATTTTGTTTACTAGTTTCCTAGTTTGAGATTGTATTCGGGGGAGAAAGCTTAAGATAGTCAATTAAACCTCTCTATGATGAGATAATGATGCTGTACGATTGTAACTGCCGTCAACTGTACACTCTACCGTTGACATACTTCACCACCTACCATCTCCCATCTCAAGGTTTCACCGAAACCAGTTGTCTGATCAAAGGGGACAAGCTACAAAATGGTGGAGTTAGAGGATGTCATTCAACATGTGTACTGTGTTTCTTAGTGTTGAAATTTATGAAGTACGGAAGCTTGTTAGTTTGTCAGTTAGTTCTAAGTCGTAAATTAGTCAAAAATATTGCAAACTCTCCTCCCCAGTGCACAAGCCTGAAAGTTTGCCTACGGGACGGAACATATACGGTAGTTATCAATCCTCTGCCTCAATTTGTTGAATATCCGAGTGGTGTGGCGCCGACATACCCAAAGTTATTCCGAGGTTCTCTGTATATATACCGAGTCTTTCTCCTTCTCTCTTTTCTCTGTACCATAGAATCTACGCACAGTTCTCCCCTTCCGTATTGCAACACAATTAAGTCGGGCCGCATTTGGGCAGAATGGTCACCATGTCGTTTAAACCATCAGAGTGCTGAGCTATAAGCATAAAGTTGAAATTACTCGGAATATCCCTGCCATTTAGAAGTTATATAGAGTAGTATTATCTCCCATAGAAAATTATAAAAATGTTGTTGGTTATAGTTTGGAAAAGGCGCAGAACGGTCAATTGGCGATTCGAGAAAAGGTCCTCTAGAAACCCTTTTTGGACTGTTCGTTGCAATATAACTCACATCGAAACTTCCACTGAACGATCCTTAATGGCGACTGCGAGGTATCCACACAGTGCCTACGCCGCATTGAACCGAACTGCTATTACGTTGAGAGGAGCGCGATATCCGACATATTACAGTGACCACAAAGATTTTAAAGCATAAGAAAAATCGTAGGCTCTCTGGGAGGAATATAAAAGAATGTTTTCATTCTTGAAAGATTATAAAATTGTTGATTTTTAGTATTGGAAAGAAAGTATGAGCACCGTTGTTGTTGTTTATTCATACTGTATTTACTCTAGCTAGAGTATGACAGGCCCTTATCCTCTCTGCCTCCGGGCGAGCCGGTTAGATGGCGGAGCTCCCACCTACTACCCTTCATCCCCGCTGACAAAAGAAAAGTAAAGTAAAGCAAAGCAATGTAACGTAGTGTAATCTAAGAGACTGGCCGCTCCGGACTCCCTGCCTCACCCCGGCGGGAACTTTCTGACGTCCATGGCCGCCAGGAGGTCCATCACCGCCCTATCACACATCTCCATGGAAAACAGCTCCGACACCTGTGCCCACCGGCACCGGCCCGCTTTCCAACCCGTTACCTTCCCCACCTTCTTCCAGAGCTCCCGCTGCTGGTATTTCCATCGGCTGCAGTGACGGAGGAGATGCTCCCGTGTTTGGGCCACCGTTCCCCCGCACCACCAGCACTTGTCGTCCTCCCGGTGTCCGAACCGTTTTAGGTAAGCTCCGGTGGGCGCATGCCCGCACTTTAACTGGTAGAATCTTGTTGCCAATGACTTTGCGCTTGCCATTGGGATAGGTCTCTTACTGCCTGCTTTGCCCTTCAGTCTGTAGCCGAAGTGCTTACTGCATTTGTCGGCCTCCCACCGGGCCTTGGCTGCTGATCTTCCTTCGGAGATCCGTCTAGCTCTATTCGAAGCCGAAGTGTATGGCCGCTCTATTGTCGTGCTACCGTTGGCCTCTCGGGCTAAGTTCGCCTGGCGGTCTGCTTCTTCGTTTCCGGGGATGCTGGAGTGCCCCGGGACCCAATGGATTTCCGTTGCGATGCCATGGGCGAGGAGGGCCTGCGCCCTGCGACTGATCTGTCTTGCTACTCGCTGTCCAGGGCCCGGGTATAAGCACCGTCCTGTGATGCTATTGTGACAGTTGCAACCACCAACTTCTTTTTTTTCGATAACAAGATTCTTATTGATCATCAGGGGCTCATAGTCAATGTGAGAAGAGTCTCGAGTCTTGCAAGAAGAGCACTGAGTCCAGTCCACATCCGTTGCAGTAGCGAGGAAAGACATGACCGAGTCTGCCTCACTGTGGATTGCCTGGCGACAGGAAGCAAAGCGGACTGTAATAAGCCACGCCGATCATCTCGGCGTGCGAGTGAGTGTATGTGGGAGTGATCGGTGCAGTCAACAAAAGCGTGAAGCTCATCAAAGTGGGTAAGTGCTGAAACCTAAAACTACGGACACAATCGAAGCCAAGTGTGAGGAAGACCGAGGCAGCCGTGGCCGCAAACAGCTGTTGATAGGAGTTGGAGGTGCAAAATTGATTGCAGCTGGCAGCGCAGAGCGGGGCAAGGAGTTGAGGTCGATATTTTGGAGAGACGCTGAGGGTTTTATAGGACTTCTCTGCTGTGTACTACCTAATCTCATCTTAGCTATCCAATTCTCTTCTTGCAGATCTGGACGTTCGCCAAATCATCCAAGACGGTAATTGTCCTGTAGCCGTATACTATTCAGTTTCTATTATTAGCGGAGGAAATGCTCGACGCTATAATTTGTGTCCGATAGTATAGCCCACACTCTTAGGGCAGTCGAGTAAAGGGGAAACAAAAGGATTTGTGGGAAGGTGGAGAGTATGTTGAAATATGTATGGGGAGAACCGTGTGAATAGACTTAAGATACAGAGACTGAGGAGCGGGGGAGGGACTCGGGGTGTATACAAGGTAGTTGGGTGCCTTATGCTCTACCGGCTGTGTGCCTGGACATCAGCTCAGCTGAAGCTCAGCTCGGTCAGGTTCATGCAACAGAGTAGCCGGGTACTATACTGAGTGATTGTAGATGATGCAATATTCCTCCAGCACTTGCAGCCATAGAACCAAACGTGGAACTGGTGTACCATACCTCACGACGCTATAGTACAGATTTAATTAAGCGAAGTATATTCATGCTATCGAGGGTTTTGCCAGTGACGACGCTTTGGTGGGATTCTAGGTCTTGTGAATGCGTCCTCCGAGTTGCGTGTGGAAGATGATGTATGGCGCAGCTATCGGGAACTCGTGCGAGTGAGAGGAGTTGTGCTATATGATTAAGCTGGTGTAAATATGTTTGTTTATTGATTCTATATGACTCTAGTCACATAGGAGTTGCGGTGTGAGGATAGAGTGGCTGCAACGAATCGGCATACCTAGTCCCGCTAATGGAGCCTGAGGAATACAACAACGAGGTGAAGGGGCTGGCCTTTCGCAATAGAGGTCAATTACTAGACCATATTTCAATCCAGCTAGCTAAACTTAGGAATGCGGAAAATCCACCTAAGTTTTGGAAGTCCAAAATGAGTATGTCACGTATTCTTGAACGGATGATTTTGGGACCTTCATAATCTCACAATCAAATAATGTTCAATTAATTTTATGCCTTTTAATAATGCGTAATAATTTAATTCAAATACATAACAACTACCTTTCTATGGTGAAAATTTCTAGGTTAGGTATAAATAAAATCATTGAAGTGAGTGACGTGACATTACGCTTATTACCATTGCGTTGAGCTGGAGAAGCTAAGCAAAATCGCATGGAACCGCGAACCACGAGCCCACACAAGACACGCCGTTCATCTGCTGCACACCCAAAACTGTTTTTGTTGCAAGTACGAAGTGGAAGAAATCTATTGAAATATCTAAAGGAGAATCTATGCCTTTATATATAAGAGAGCCTGGAGGTCCGTGTTATAGCCATCGCTGTATCCTATCTAGTGTGCTTGTAGTGGTAACCTGCTGGAAAAGGGGCGTCCGATCTTCTACTGCCTGACCCGAGTATGGTGGGGAGGGAAGTTAGTGGTTTTACTTCATAAAGAAATATAGGCCATGACCGCTCGCGTTCGCATACCGTATGGTGACAAAAATAAACAAATCACTTACAAGGTCTGTCGATAATCATCAGAATCAAACACTTCATCGTTCAAAACCCTGGCCGTTATTGTTCAACACTGGTTACAAACGAGTGTTATGCCGGACCTTTAACCAAACATCCCCGAGTGCTGGAACACAGAATCTGATTCGTATTCCTGGCGAATTGAAAGTGGAAGTTACTACATTAGAAAGCAATGAAAACTGTATCAGTCCGAACATTGCTGAGTACTCCGCATGTCTGGCATTGGCTCGGGTAACGGTATGGCGTAAACAGTTTAGTTAACGATTCAGAAAGTAAGAATTAACTGCCATGGAGCAATACTTCCCGTTCAAAGTCCTACAAAAATTATATAGCTCCGGTTTATCGGTTTATCGTATGGTTAGAAGGATCATGGTTAGATGCGAACAGCAGAGTGCTGAATTCGCGCAGTGGTAGGTTGCTGGCGGTGGATCAGACAGCGAGCGTACGGCAGAAAAGTACTTCAGTAGGGGAGGAACGCATAAGAATGAAGTAGTAGCTAAAGGCCAAGAAAGGGGATATGAATTAGGGAGGAAAGGCATCCCAAGGACAAATACCGGCAGAGGACCTGAACAACTTGCGCACGCATGTTCTGCGCAGTGAGTGCCAGTCGAATAATCCTCTGGCACAGCCGGTTTGTCTCAGAGGGTAGGAGAGCTGTCGAAAGACCCTCTACCCTGCTGTCTTCTCAGATTTGCATGCAGTGGTAGCCGCCATTTCCGGCAGTCCCCAAGCTGGACATTGGTTTATGCGTCCCACACATAGCATTTTTCGATTGGTCTTGGTGCTAAACAAACACAACTTATGTTGCAGCCTGAACTCTTAGTGAATGTCACTTTATAAAACCGCTAGCGACCTCAGAATATTGTTTCAGGTGGAGAGTTTGACGCTTCAATCGGTCTCTCGGAACCGCCCAAAGCCACGAGGCACTGCGAAACTTGTCGAAGTAGCCCAGCCACGTACGACGCGAATGAAAGCGGGCCATATTAACTGATAAAACTATGCCAAGGGGGTAGGTGACCCGTACCTCATGATTGCAATGGTCAAGAAGTAGTACATAGCTTAACTGAGCGTACTGCAATTACGACAGTTCAAAACTTGTACGCAGTGCTGCAAACACCAGTACCCCAATCCTCGCGACCACCGTCACCCACAGGCCAAACTAAATACCCTCCCAGGAGGAGAGTGATAAGATTGCCGAGATTTGGTTGATAATCGCTTGATTCTTGTCCACCCCCTACATTGATTGCGGAAATTCGATTAAAGAGCGCATATATTTACAACGCCAGCACTGCGATCTGATCCCACCACAACACCTGAAAATAGTCCCGAAAGGAGCCCTGCGACAGCCATCTGCAAAAAGTCGTCTGTGCCAGCGACTTTTTAAATCTCAGCAGAGGTAACAAAAGACAAAGGTGGCACAGTAGGAGTGTTCATTCAAACTACATTGAGATGAAATAAAATGCAAGGAGAGTTGGCGATAACTTTTGTTGTCTACTCTCTCTATTCTCCTACATACCTATTTATTTATTGGAGCATGGTGCTTTGGTCTTCTCTCTCTGAGGTTTGACCTTGATGCCGTTTGCGGTGTAGCTGTGGTGAATCGCGGCACTGGTATTGCAAACTTACGCGCGCGATCGGCTCGCATTGTAAACTTCTTACTCCTGAAACTCAGACACTAGTCAGTTCGTCCTGCGCAGACCAAGTAAAGTAAGACTGGAGACTGCCGCTGCCTCGGCTATGTAGCCCGATTATATAGCGACAACAATTAAGAATTACTAGTTTGTGCCACCCGAGGCTGCAATAGGATACTGCCACGCCTAGTGTTTGGTGGGAGGCGGTACTGGTGCATGGGTGAACCTGACTTCAACATCTGCAATTGGATGAAGGGTTAGCACTATCTGTGACTGCAACTGGTAGCTCTCTGGGACGTTGGCTAGATATCGTTGAACGGGGTAGAAGGCTCAGTAAATATTTCGGGATTATGGATTAAGATTCTTAGGGTTGTTGATGGGGTCGGAAGGCAAGACGGAGATAGTACTGGTCGCTTGATGTACCGGGCTCGGTGGACTGGCACTGATTGAATAGCTGGTGCTGAGACTTTTCTACTCTAGTTAGTGTGAGAGTAAAGTTGCATCGCTATAGGCGGCTTAATTAAACGGGGGTCTATGATTTTATGAAGCCCCTCCTATCGTTTTCAAGATGGTATTGCTAGAAAAGGGGTCCGTGCCCATAAGTGCCAACCTTAACACTTGCGCACTTACCACACCTTATCCCATCGTCCGTAGGCTAAGTACCCCCCGGACTTTGAGATTACATAGCAAAACACAAAAACTATCAGGCGGAAAACAGTAGTTAACATCCAAATATTGGTGTATTTTACTGACGATGAAGTATCCCGCCTCATCCACCGAGGCGTAGGTTACCTCAGAATCTAAAACTTTCGAATTCAGTGTCCTGAACGCATGTATGTGTACAGTTCGTATAAAGACAGCGATGTGTAGACTTGCAATTTACCCAGCTTTGGATACGAAGAGCAGACAGTTTTAGTTGTTTGAATGCGATTAGCTGGCTACATACTTTGAGACCGGTGCAAAGGTTCACTGTGTGGAGACATTCGGTAGCCTCGAACATAGCGGGATTCGGAGGTTACAGCTCCCCTTATTTCTGGCTACGTCGGAAACTTCCGAAACCAAAGTCTCCTATTAATTACCGCCTTCGGGTCAAGCCAACGAAGCCCTCGGTGGTGTCATGTACTACCCTCCGCGTTTCCGGCCATAGACGCAACTTCAGGACCAGACAATGGCGAACAATTTCTACTGGCGTGACATCTCTTCCAACCAAGCCTATTTCCTAGCATCTCAGATCTAGGTTAATTGCCAGTTTTGTGTAGAAGCCTTCGGGTCACACAAAGCCACTCGACACAAATTTCGTAGCCTCGACTTCTCATCCTTGTACTGCCCACCCTCGGAAACTGCCGCTGCGTTTTGCTTGTTAGCGTGGTAGGGATCGGTTCGGCTGCACGACATCCTTACCAAGCTTTTCGAATGTGTTATTAATAGTCCGCGGCTCTACGAAGCTTCGATGGATTGCAGGGCTGTTTAATGTAGATGCACTCAATCAAGGTGGTGCGGCACTTCGGATCATCGGGTGCAACTACTTGAGACAAACTACTAGCTTTTAGAAGTTAACGGCCTTCAATTCACACAACGTTAACTTTCCTATGAGCTCGGTTCCCTAATAATTAACAATCCGAGTTACGCGAGCTTTCAACCAAGTTTAACGATTTACCTTGTGGTTGACTCATGCGATCCCGAGTCATTTTATAAATTTGAGGATGATAGATAGACGCTCATCAGTAACTTTGCGACAGGGGGGGTCATCGCATGTCCAGTGCGCACAGTGACAGACCACCCGATTGCGAAACTAATTGCGAATCTACTAGTTTTGCTTGGTTAAATCTCGACAAGAGTTGTATTGCAGCCGTGGTTTATATGGCTTTCGCAACTGGAGGGGCTTTCGCAATCGGGTGGTCTGTTACTGTACACCCCATTTAGGAACGGATTCATATGGACTCCCATAGGTTCTTCTGCCGCAATACTCTATTTATCAATGTCGGTAATCCTAACTATATACAAGCTCTTTATAGCTCCTTATAGACTCAATGCAATACCCCTGGGACACTCCATGCACCACTCATCCCTCTTGCTCTTAAATCCCCTCCTCCCCCGATGCGACAATGTTGTTAAATCTATACTGACTATGCGCCCACCGCTACTTTTCGCCTTCTTCGCACTGGCCGTCGCGAAACCAACAACCGACTATGCCTCCCTCGCTATCCACAGTGTCGCCCGCCGCGCTCCGTCAGGAGATACTCGTACACCAAACATCATCTTCCTTTCAGATACAGCAGGAAGAGAAGGTATATCGAACCTCATCCCTATCTCATCATCACTAACGATAGCATTGACAGAAGATACAGTGGGCTTCGTCCTCAGCCTAACATCAATAGCTATACCATCGACAGGAGATATAGTGGGCTTCATCTCCAACACAACATCACCAACTATAGCATCAACAGAAGTTACATCGGACCACTTCTCCCTTCCAATAACATCACCAACTATAACCGCCGCCCCATCACTCATTTCCGGAATCTGTACCACCCTTTCTACCATGTAGAAACAATGCAAGTTCACCCCTCCTCTCACACCCCTTCTACTTACCCCTCATTCCCTTCCTTCTTTCTCCCATTTCCTCTCCATCTCTCCACTCCCACCCTACCCGCTAGCCCCCGCAGAAACGGCTACTTCTTCGCCCCCTGGCTCGGCTGGGACAGTTTCCACCCGCAATGCTGTCCCCCCTCGTACACGGCCCTCGCCTTCATAATCGGCACCGAAACCCCCACCGCCACACCCGGCGACTTCCGCGTAGCCTCCTGTCCCCAAAACGTCACCCTCGGCATGCTCCCCTTCCTGCCCGCGCAGGTGAGCGGGGTGTATTGTCCGCCGTCATTCACGCCCCCCCCCTCGATGCTCGGCGACTGGCCGCAGTCTGGCGCGATGTGCTACCGCACCATGATTCGGCAGAAGTTGAGTGCAAGTAAGAGCTCTATGTGGAGGGCGATGTTTACCGGGAACCAGTTTTCGATTATTGGGGGGAGTATGGTGGAGGCACCGAAGAGGTACTCGTCGCGGTTCGTCGCGGTCGGATATTTCCTTGATCCGCAGGCTACGACGGCTGGAGGCAGTTCGGTCTCGGCGACGGGGATAGGGGTGGGAAGGGCATAGTGTACGCCGCCGCTGCCGCCGGACAGAATCAAGGCTGGCGCGGGGGCGGGGCTGGCGTTTGGGATGTTTACGGGCACAGCGATGGGGGTGGTGGTGATGTGTTTTTTATTTATACGGAAGAGGAGGGCGGAGGTGGTTGGGTACGGCGGGTATTTGCTGAGTGGGCGGGCAGAGATGTGTGGGGTGGAATCGGTGAAAAGATTGTTGCCGCCTATTGAGATGAATGCGAACATGCGTCGAGAACTACGTGGCCGGACATGGGAGAGGGGGAGAGGGGTTGGGGGAGGAGGAAGTAGGTGGGTGGGCATGGGCGGGGATCGAAAGGTGGAAGAAGGTGGCGTGCATGAGAAAAGTCGCGGGTCTACGAGGAACCATGCAAGCAAGATCGGCATGTGTTGGAGCAGGCACGAATGTGGATCCAGTAATGTCTGCATATTCTGCTCCAACACGCTTGAATAAGCGGTGGAAGAGAAGTTGAAGGATTACACTGTACATTAATTAATATTGCAATGTATATATTGAGAAATACTCTACAAATGTACATGCTGCATTATCCGCCGTCTAGAACACCGGCCAGCTTAGCGTGCTGAAGATTCTCTATGAGTTGGTTGCATTAAACTTGGTGAGTGATACAATCTACTGAAACGGATGTTCCTGTAGTGCTTAAATTGAAGTGGGTCTAAGTTGATCCAGCCGCTATCTAATTAATTAGTTCGGAGGGACAAAAGCTCATCTTCATAACCCGGTGTTAATAACAACTATGTTTCGAAACATTCAGGGTGCTGGAAGCACCTGAGTTGCTCTCTTGGGAGGGGCGAAGATAGGTGTGACTTTGATGAAGTTCACGTAAAAGGGTTAGAGTTTCGGCACTGTGGATCACTTTTGTGCATTCATCACTCGTCATCTTTGTGACGCGGGATGTATCTGTTATATATCTGGTGGCAAGTGACTCCGAGTGGCAAAAGGTGGCGAAGCATCAAAGTTTTCTCTCATGATTCTCTGTATATAAATCGAGTCCTTCTCCTTCTCTCCTTCTCTGCTTCTCTTCACTGAATCATAGAATCTACACACAGGGTTCTCCCCCAAGTAATATTGCAACAGTATCACTACCGTGAAAACTGATGAGCCATTCTGATTATATCGCATAGCTACATTCCAATTGTAATTACAGTATGATTAAACAACAACATCCGAGCTGGTAAAATCCAAATGTTACATTGAGTACGCAATTGGTGAGAGCCCAACTGCTGAAATCCACTTTCTCAGTAATGACACATCCAAAGTAGGTTCAAAGTACTATCCAAGCGTCAGCTCAAAATTACTTGTACAAAATGCGTATCACCTGGATCGTTGCCTAGCAATTCCTTGTTGTAATAGGCACCGCAGCATTCACATTCTGCATTAACCATTAGTCGGCAACTCCTGGCCAAATAAAAGATAATTAATTCCGTAGAGCCCTACACTTAAGTTAATACTGTTCTCCATGATGGAATGGTGTTCGTCCAATATTCAGAGTATGTCCATTAACATGTAGTCCTGGTTCGATATCCTGCTATAGCACGGTTTGCAGTGATGAACGGGTTACCTGGTGGCGGTAGCAAGTCAGGCTTTCTACCTAGCTAAAGTATCCCTTGGATCGTAAGCTGTTCCCGGACCATAAGGTCCGCCCTCTGCAACAGCCACAACCACGCCCCAAAAAAGACCGCTGAGGCTCTCCTTTTGATATAGTCTTCTCTAGTAGCAAATAAAACTTTCAATCCAAACAAATTGTAAATTAAATCAGGTGTGGCTTTGTAAACCTAGCTACCCCTCCAAAATCCACCCCATCCAGCTACCACCCCACCCCTTCTCCCTACACCACCACCCGCCCCACCCCTTTACAGCTGATGGAACTGAACAAAACAAGTCCTTTCATTATTGACACAGTGGCTGGTCACATTGAGCACAAGCCCAGCAGGTTTTTGGTGGAGATTTGGTATTCTCAGTGGGACTATTTCTCTGCTTCCAGCAGTAGAGCCAACACCCCAATCACTTTCCCTCCTCAAGATGGACAGGAAGGTGCCCACAGTTACATTTTCAGCCTGTGGGTAAAGAAGTCAGTGTTCTCAACCGTCCCGTCCGTCCGGGATCACCCAGGACGGAGGCGGGACGGCAATGCGCCGTCCGTCCAAGGGCAGGATGGAGACGGTGCTGTCCGTCCGAGTTAGGATGGGGACAGACAGAATGGACAGCCGTCAAGTGGGTTTTCACCGTCTGCAGTCGTCAAAGGTCGACATCCATGGATCTTTCACAAAGTGCATAATAATATTCATATAAAACTCATTACAATTACCCTGAGTGTGAAGCAAGATCCTTCAGCATCTGCTCCATCCGCACAATGTCTGACACCGTTGCTCCAAAGAACAAGCCCTGTTCAATCCATGATTTTAGGCATTCAGATGCCTCAATGATATCATCCCCTAAGCAGTTTCTTACGTTACTGATCCGCAACTTTGCGCTACGGAATACACGTTCTGCTTTATCTGACATGGCAGGCTTGCCCTCAAAAATATTAGCACAATAGATATATGAACTAAGCCTGGATTCATCGATTTATAACACTTTCCGCATGCTCTCAAGCCTCAATTGCTAATCATCGAAATATTACCTCTAACTGCCAGATAATGGCTGGGGACTGTGGATGACCACTGCTGACAGTGTGATCACTGTCCCCGGCATACACTGGGCGTCGTAACGTAATTTGTCTCCTAGGATGGAATGGTCGCATTTAGTGCTGTCCCGTCCATCCTCGCGAGATCTCAGACGGCACTCCTATCCCCGACAGTCGGACGAGACGGTTGAGAACACCGAAAGAAGTACCCTCTGTAATGTTTGCCTGGGAAGATGTGGTTCTAGTAAACCTTACAAAGTGTGAGGTGGATATTGGTCTGAACCCAGCCAGGATCAACCTCCATGTGCACCACAGGTGAAATTCCTTATGTATGATGGTATTAGAACTCTGAGGTATATTCTGGTATATGAAATAGGATTTGAAACAGTGGCATTGTAGATAAAGAAGAGCATTGGCCACCATGTGTAAAAGGAGGTGAGCTGAGTATCATTGTAGCTATATAGTTCATCTGTTATATCTACACTATCCATATGGTGATTATAGTTATTAATGCAAAGAGGAATTATTATCTCATTCTCCAGCAAATTACTGAGAGCCTCACAGGCCTTCATTGTTTTAATGCTCTTCTTTTCTGGTTACATTCTTAGCTTTCCTTTCTGAAATTCAAAGCAATGTAAAGTTCTGCAAACTGTATGTCGTGTAATATCAAACTACAAATGTGTACCAACCGGCTGTCAATAGTGGCTGCCATCAGCAGCAAGTACTTACAAGATATGATACTTATATTTCCTAAAGTCTGGCACTGAGATATGAGCTAAAGTGGAAATTCAGATAAAGAAAGTGATGCACGCACCTTGTGCTGGTTGTAGGCATCAACAATGACTGGTATATCAACCTCTTTCTGGTATTCTCCAGAAAGAAATGTAAAATATGCTCTGCTTCTATTGATACTCACGTATATTGCCGGAATGTTTTTTCATTGTTAGCACAACTGAAACTTCACCACTTGAATGGTGGATTGTAGCCATTGAAATTGGTGTTGTTTACCAGTAGTCCCATAATAGAGTTGGTATAAATGAGATTGAAGTTGTGAATTGAAGTAATATTATTCAGCTCAGAAAACATGATGGGCAATCAGTTTCACACTTTTTGAGGGGGGACAGCAAGTTGGAAAGGGTTGAAAGTGGGAAGGTCAGCAAGATCTCTCAAATTTTGAATTGTTTTTCGAGTTTTCCTATGCCACTTCGCCAAGAGCATTGTGAAAAGTTTTGGTGCAACCAGAAGGGAAATAAAATATTCCTGGTGTCACTGTATTAAGGATGTTTACAATAGATTATGACTGACTGCCTTGTACTTTAATGATTAGGAAAGAATTCTGGGAATAACACTTGGCCAAATAACCTTAAGTGATATATTTCTCATATAAATGCTGTTTTTGGGACAGTAATCCATACCATATTTGGTCCAAGCAACATAAGGTCCTATGGACCTGCTAAATGCCCATATTACTGTTGTATACATGCAATTATGTGTGCTTGATACTATATATCATGCTGCATTCAATAAACTTGAAACCAGTCAGCCAAACGCACTTTGTTGCACTCTTTCAAGTATACCTCCAAGTATGTTCTCAAGTACACTCCCAGGCATGCTCCCAAGGATGCTCCCAACTGTACTTGATGTAACACTTCTAGCCTGCTTGACTTATTCTCTCAAGAAAGCTCTCAAGGATGCTCGCAATTGCACTTGATGGCACACTTTCAGTCTGCTTGGCTAAGTACCAAATTAAGCTCTGAAGACACTCCCAAGGACACCACCAAGTATGTCCTTATGTACTCTCTCAAGCATGCTCCTAAGGATGCTCCTGACTGGACTTGATGATACACTCCAAGCTTATTTAGCTGTATGCTCCCAAGGAAGCTCTCACGACACTCTAATGCACCCTCCAAACTACACACCCAAGTACACAAATCAGAAGCAAGGCACGTCCAATGTCACATGGATCGATGGTCCCATGCATGCTCCAGGGTGCTTGATTCGGAGGCTTGGTGAGTTGCAGGTTCAAGGCACTGGGAGCCAGGTGGCATGTGGTAGGTGGTGGGTGGCAGGTGGTGGGTGGTGGGGGGTAGATTGCAGAAGGCAGGTAGCAGGTAACAGTGGCCAAAATCATGACATCAGTTGATAGTATAGTCTGAACTATATTTTCACATGGCCACCATGATGAGATCTCACAATGTCTTATTGACATGATGTTGATAATTGCAGCCTTAGATTTTGTAGAATTGGTAGGCAAATGGATCTTAGGGAGAGCAGATCTCTGACTCAGGTTTGACAGTGGAATTTGCTACCTGCTTCACATCCATTGTAGGTAGATGTGTGTGCATTTGGTCTGGGGCTGACTGTGACCATAGTCTTAGAGATGATGGCGATGGTGATGGTGTTATTGATGATAATCATAGCATCATAAACACTAACACAAGTAGGTTGCCTATGTCAATGTTTCCATCAAAGCTTCCACAGACTTCGAGCCATCCATTAGCCAAACCTTCCATAAACTGAAGGTTTGCAATTGGCCAAAAGCTTTACATGGAAAATCCTGCTCCTCTTGAAGTGCAGCTCTTTCAAGCAGACTATTAAGTAGGCTAATCAAGCAGGCTATCAAGCAGGTTTGCAAGTAAGATATCATGTAAGCTCTAGAGCAGGATTTCAATTGCCAGCAAGGTATCATGCAAACTCGCAGTGATGGTGCGAATAGTATTGTTAAAACTGGGATGACTATAGGTAGTAAAAGCAGGTATAGGTCCATCGCTGGCCAGCAGCTGTGTATCGTTCCATAGGCCGACTTGTACATCCCTCTGAATTGTCTCTAGATGCCTATACACTGTACATCAGACAGTTGTCCATGGGAACCTTGCTATAACCTGTGTATGTGAGTGTATGTACATAGTGCAGTCTATAGTTGATTTGCACTTTTGCTGATGGAATATACATGGGTTCCTGTGTGTAAAATCATACTCCAGAATGAAGCAAATTTCTCATCATCGGCAACGGTGCAAATCAACTATAGACTGCACCATGCGCACACGCTCCAATGGGCAGCTTTCAGCAAGCTTCTTGTGGACTCCTGGGAGATGAGCAGATTATAGTCACCTTAAGTTGAGTTATAGAGATGTGTACGGGGGCCTATTGAACTGTAGACAGCTGAGAGCCAGCGATGAACCTATACCAGTCTCCACCGGGAGCAACCTTCGCTGCTATACTAGTACTGCACACTATCGCTGAGAGTGCACTTGAGCTCCTGCTTGAGAACTCGCTTGGGAGCCAGCTTGAGAGAGCTATTCATTGGCAGGAGTAGAGTTTACCATGGGAAGCTTTTGGCCAATGGAAATCCCGGAGTTAGTAGAAGCTTAGGCTAATCGACGGCTCTAGGTCTGTGAAAGCTTTGCCTGCTAGAAGGCTCTAAGACTGTGGAAGCTTTGATGCTATTGTTGACATAGCCAATCTACTTGTCTAACCGCTGCGGGTATGATGATCACCATCACCAACACCATCATCATTGCCATCATCACCATTGCCATCATCACCATTATTGCCGTTGCCATCATCACCATCAGATCCGAATACACACACATATGCACCCACTTGGTGTGAATTGAGCAGCAGATTGCATCAGAAAATCTCTGTTAGAGATCTGCTCTCCCCAAGATTCAATTGACTACATTTCTTGCAGAATCCAAGGCTCCAAGTTTCAACACCATGACGGTGAGGCATCGTGAGATCTCACTGCCATGGCGGTGCTAAAGGTAAGGTTCAGACTATGATATTGACCAATGGCGTAATTTCTGCCACCACCACCCACTTCCTGCTGGCATCCTCGTGCCCATAGTACCTAGCCCCTGTAATGTAGCATATTTCTGGGTGAAATACCCAGGAGCATACTCATATAGTCATGTGAGATTGGCAGTGCCTTGCCTCTTGAGAGTGTACTTGGGAGCATACAGTCAAGCACGTAAGAACTGTGCTATCGAGTGCAATTATCAGTGACCTTGAGAGCATGCTTGGGAGAGTACTTCAGAATGTGCTCTAAGGTGTACTTGGAAGCATATTCGGAGTGTATTTGGGAGAGTCTTGAGAGCATACTTGGGAGAGTACAGTCAAACGGACTGGGGGTGTGCCATTGAGTAGAATCGGGAGGATACTGGAGATCAGGCCCGAGAGTATACTTCAGAACATAGTCAGAGGTGTACTTTGGACCGTACTAGGAGAGTACTTGGGAGCATGATGTGAGCTTACTTGTGAGTGTGCTATTAGGTGCATTTGGGAGCGACATTGGATGCATGCCTTGGAGTGTACTTCAGACCAGACTTGGGCACGGGGCAAGCAGAGCATCTGGCAGGTTTGTTGAATTCATCATGATGTATAGTTTCAAGCGCACATAATCACATGTGTATTATAGTAATCTATTCATTGCGCAAGTGCATAGGATCATATTGTGCCACATACCAAATAGTCTGTGTATTACCATTACAAAGACAGCTTGTCTATGAGTTATCCGTCGCATAAGGTCTTTTTTCCTGGTGGTACTACATGCATTCAATCAACCCCATTTTTTCAATAGTCACCTCCACCACCATCACAATTACTGCCATTACCATCGCTAACATCACCACCATCACCAGCAGCATCATCATTATTGGGTATTTTACTTTTAGATTATCTGTCCAAAACCTAGGTATAATACACCACTGCCAACTTTCTGTAAAGCCAGATCGACTGCAAGATAGAAAGCCAGATCCACCTCATTATCTCAAGCCAGATCGTACCAATTGTATATCAGGAAATGGAGATCTATGATTTCCAGCGAAGCCCATTCCTTTGATACAAGGAAGCCCAAAAACATTGCTGCCAGTGCTGTCAGTATCACCCCTACCAGAAAGGCCAGATCCACAACTTCTGCTCCATGTGGCGCCAGATGATCAGAGATAAGCATTGACATATATAAGCAGCGAGTCTGAGCATGTCGGAGTTGTGGCAGCAAAGCTAGACCAGATGCTACTTGCTAGCCGGCGGCCAATCTAGATATACTGCTACCATTGAAACCATATTCACTGCTACCAGCTTGCTCTCAGTGAAGCCAGATCCACTGCTACCAGCCAAGCCAGTATCACCTCGGCCAACAAGGCCAGATTCACCACTGCCATCTTGCTCTCAGCAAAGCCAGAGTTTTAGTTGGGTATGAGTAAGCATGTCAGAGCAGCCTGACCAAGCATATTAGAGCTACAAAAGTAAGTATATCAGAGTTGAGAGAGCAAGCTTATCAGTTGGGGAAGTGGTTATATCTGACTTGTAAGAGTGAGCTAGACAGAGTTGTAAGAGGGAGCAATGATTCCGCCAGTTGAGCATTGGACTAGTCCAAACTAGATCCGTCTAAGTCCAGTCCAATCCAGTCTGAATACTTTTTGCACCGGGATCAGACCAATTCCCTCTTTGCCGGCACAGGAACTAACCCGGCCTGGACTGATGAGAACGAGTCAGGTACAGTATCCAGGTTTCAGGTATTTGTCCACTCTATCAGTCGTTGATTTGAGAGAATGTATCTTGATGACATTAAATATTCTCACTGAAATGTTAGATTTTCACCCAGAGTTGGTATTCAGAGGTGTGTGGTGATAAATATGATTATGAGTTGTATTTTCAATGGTACTTGACTTAGAAACAATGTCAAAATTGCAAGTGTGCATGGACTGCTCCAGATCAAACCAATACAGGCCCAGCCTGTCAGACAAGGGCTGGATCCAGTCCCACCGAACTGTTGGATCAGACTGTACTGTCCACTACCCCAGGCCTGGTTCATTCGAACTGGTGGAATTATTGGAAGTGAGCTTGTCAGAGTAATACAAGTGAGCATGTCACAGTTGTGGGAGCAACCTTGTCAGAGTCATGGGAGTCAAAGTGTGGGATTGTACAAAGAATCCCTCAGTCAAGACTGACCCAGACAGGGGAATGGCTCAGTTCAGTTTGGTTCAAAAGGTAGGTCAGACAGGACCATTTTGAAGACTTGAAGTCCGGGCCTTGATGGACTCAGTCTAGACCAGTACACACAAGGTTGCAATTTTGAAATTGCATCTTAGTTTCGTAACACTGAAAATATGAATTGTTTTGACATTTATTACTGTACACCACTGAATACCTACACTGAGTGAAATGATAACAGCACTGTCTGTATATTTGGTGCAATTGAGATATATTTGCCATATTAAAAGACTGATTCATTTAAAAAATACCATAAACCTGGACACTGTATTAGACTAGTCCATATCAGTCTAGAGCAGTGGGTACAAGTTCACAAGAAGTGGAGATTAGTCTAATACTGGTTCAAAAATGAGTCAGATTTGATTGGATAGGACTTGGACAGACCCAGGCTGGACTGGTCCAATGCTGGACTTGTGGAATCATGGTAGTTATCAGACTTGACCAAGTAGGCATAATCAACTACCTGATATGATAAATGATCTCAAAAGGCTACAACTGATGCTGGCAACAAATGCTCGGATTACTGCAAACTCATTAGCAGACACTGTACCTGACAATCCCAACAAAGACTGAAACTGGTATATGAGCTACACCAACAATGTTTGTGAGAGCATGGGTTAAGAAGTTGAGATATGAAGTATGGAATCACCTTTGGACAATGTCTTGTTTCACATTTCTCTTCTTCTCTTCTTTGGATATTGGCCTAGTACGAATGCCACTTGTGTGGGATTCAACAGCCTGCCACTGGATGTAGGGTCTTCGTGTATACTAGATCTGGCCAAGTGTCACCCTGAGAAGTACAAATTAGTTGAGAAACTTATGGGTATATAAGATTGCATATGTGAATCCGTTGTAAGATGGCAGCTTGTCTATTTCTTGGCTTTCCTCCTCTTGTATGTAGTTATGCAGCCCAGGAGGTCAATACCTACAGAGGGGGATAATGTGATGGCACTACTTCATATAACATGTTCAGAGCTAAGTAACCTCCATTTAATATAGTTTGGTTACTTCAAGTCTTAGATTTCTAGCGATAATCTTACTACCCATTTACACCTACCATTACTCCTGTCCATGCATACCAACATATCCACCCAATTCCTGTTTGTTAGCCTATGTAGTCAAGTGCTAGCATATATGCCTTTAAACTCTCACCATCATTATCTAATTGCTTATTACGGGGAACATTTCCCATCCCCAAAAATACCGTATTAACGAAGTTAAAAATTCCCTGAACGTTATTATATTCATACATGGGTGGTTCTAAATTATTATGCCTGGCCATCCTTGTCCAAGGTATCACATGCACATAATGACAGCTTGTAACTTCAACTAGGATATCATGCTTTCCTTTGTTCAGTGGCTGGATCACGCCAGTTTGTAATCTAACAATGATTACCACAATTCTGTTAATACTTCATTATAATCTGACTATTCAGAAATTGGGTTAGAGGTTTAGTTGGCAGCCAATGAATTCTCTGCCAATGTAGATTCGGACATACATATACCATTGTGATAAATACTGGCTCAAGCAACAGAATTGTATTTCTTTAGACCTCTGGTCTTCAGCCAATACTAACAGTCTCTCAGACAGTACATGCTTAGGTCTTGACCAATTGACAATCAGAAAGTCATACAACACACCGGGAAAAATGACCTTACGCGACGCGTAACTCATAGAGAAGCTGTTTTTGGGTCGGTGATCCATCGCATATTTGACCAGTGGCACTATGAAGTCCTATGGACCTGTGCATTGGCAAGATTACTATGATACTTGTGCAATTCTGTGCGCTTGATACTATACATCATGCTGCATTCAACAAACTTGAAACCAAACTGCCAAATGCACTTCTTTGCACGCTCCCTAATACACTCTGAAGTACACTCCTGATTGCACTCGACTGTACACTCCCAGCCTGCTTGACTTACACTCCCAGCCTGCCTGACTTACGCTCTCATGTAAGCTCTCAAGATGCTCTCAATCACACTCCCAAGCACGCTCTCAAGAACACTCTCAATTGCA
>Ga0307514_10000301_pt1 | contig 121030 bp, 125 predicted proteins | sample 16_EM_MG_FD_203088 | JGI IMG/M metagenome (GOLD analysis project Ga0307514, IMG submission 203088) | Populus trichocarpa ectomycorrhiza microbial communities from riparian zone in the Pacific Northwest, United States - 16_EM | ecosystem: Host-associated > Plants > Roots > Unclassified...
ATTCACTCGTTCCGATAAGCGAACCCCATTTTCGGAGCTCGAAAGGTTCCAGCCCCTCTCTGGGTACGAGCGAGTTTCGTCAGAAAGTGGCGCTCGTGCCAAGACTGGGGCTGGGAACGAGCCTACACTACGAGTACGAGCTTGTGCAAACCGCGCCCAACGTGGAAAGGTGACATTTTCAGTTACATCTACGCGTTGCGCGTCAACACCAGGCACAAAATATCACACCGCGCAGTCATCTCCACCGACCCCACCATCATCGATTGAATCAACTCAATCAAGATACCCCAATTATCTACGATCAACCTTTTCTCATACCCAAGGCACAGGCACACCGAAATCCCCAATGTCGTCCACCACATCATCGACACCGGGAACACCCACTTCAAGACAACGCGTCGCGTCTCCAATAACACTTACGCCGCGTTCTAAGGTGCGCGCTTTCATGGCCGATTTTGACTCAGACGATGATGCTGCAAAGTCATCGTCTCGGAAGAAGCCACAGAAAACTACCATCGAGAAACCACTGTTCACAGAACACGATGACACACCGGAATCGGACGACACTGAGTCCATGCTTTCTGCCAGACCCCGTGGAAAGCTAGCAAGTCGGATGTATGGAGTACCTGCCTCTGCTACATCTGACAACGATGGCGTTTCCGCGTACGAACGTGTGAAGCAGAGTTTGTTGGCAGACAAGAATTGCAATGATTCCAACTCTGCGAAGGCGTCGGAGGGAACAGTTGAGGATGGCCGGAAGGACTGCAGTGACGATGACAACGATACCGACGAGGACATGCCCATTGCGCCGCGGCGAAAACGAGCCCTCAAACCAACAGCTTCCCCTTCACGTGGCTCGCCGGCTCCACTTAGCTCGCCGGCTCGGAGTTTAGTAGCGTCCCTAATGGAGACTCCAGCACGAATTTCGCAAGAATCATCCCCGAAACCAAATGAAGATTCCGACTCCGATGATCTCTCCGAAGATCTGACAAAAAGTGCTCGTTTCTTGGCCTTGGTAAAGAAGAGGACGAAGGAGCGTGAAGCGAGAGAGGCCACAGAGCGAAAGAAGGAACAGGAGCGGATGGAACAAATGAAGCAGTTAGAGCAAGGAGAATCGTGCTCGGACGATGATGATAATGATAGACGCATGGCCTCTCAGCCCACCAGACCCAGACGGCAGGCGGGCAAGAAGGCATTGGTGGAGATGCATAAAGAGAGTCAACGTTTGGCGAGAAACATGCAACTTGAGCATGAAGCTCGAACACGGAAAAAAATTACCAAGCAAAGTCTGTTCGATAAATTCAACTTTAAAGCTACAAACCTAGAGTCGGAACCGTCAGCAGCACCCCCGAAGCCACCAAATCCTTCAGAATCGAGGTATTATAGTAGATGGTATTGAGTTGTCAAGGACTAACAGATTGCAGTTCTAAGGGTCCGTCCAAGTCCAAAACAGTACTTCATTCCACACCCAGCCCCGAGCCATTCTCAAATTCGGCGAAAGAGGACGAGGACCGGTCGGACAGATCGGATTCCGAGGACCTTCCCGATGCCCTCGATCTCCTTAATTCTACGCGAAATGCTACTCCGAAGAAAAGTAAATCCCCCGACACCGAAGATACCGTGGAGACTTCACACCTAAAGATCGATAAAGGCAAAGGTAAAGCCATTGAATCTCCAAGAGCCGACAAAGGGAAGGACAAGGGCAAGGCTGTCGAACCACCCCTTTCACCCAAACAAAAGAAACCAATGCCGCACGTCAAAGTGCATCTTCCAATCCGCGCCCTCCCAAATGACTCTGATTCCGACCTCGAAATAGTGGACCCCGAAATCCAGGCGCGGGAAGAAGCTAAGCGCCTTCTTTTGGAGAAGCAGAAACTGATCGCATCAATACGACGTCCCCGACCGATTCCCAAGTCCATTGCCACTTCCCCGAATGGAAAGGCACAAATAAGTTCAAAACAACTGCACCTGCAATTGTTACAAAAGGGTCGGCTTCAGGCAATTCATGAACGAGAAGAAAAGATCGAAGAACTACGAGCGAAGGGAATCATCGTCCAAACTACAGAGGAACGGGAGAGGGAACAGCAAGAAGTCGAGACTTTGCTCGAGAAAGCCCGAAAGGAGGCATTAGAAATCAAACGGCGCGAGAGGAAGGAGGAGAAGTTGGCAAAAGGGGAGAAAGTTGGTGACGATGAAGATGAGGATGGTGATTTTGAATTGATGGAAGAGGAAGATGAGGGGCTTCTGGATGAAAGTAGTGTGGAGTTTTCCGAAGACGAAGCCGACAACGAACAAGAGAGCGGACTGATTGACGGTGAAGCGGATGAATCTGATTCTGATAAGGACCACGACGACGACGACGACGACGTAGAGATGAAAGACGTTGCACCAATGGATTCGAGGTCACCGACTTTCAGTCTGTCATCTGTTAACCAACGTGAGCGAGACTCTGTTTCACCCACACCCACACCGCGTCTCTCGGATATGCTACCTGTTTTTGTCGAGTGTGAGGACTCAGCAGATGATGATGATGGAGGGTTTGCACCATTCAAACGCAAGCTTCCCCGAAAGAAACAGCGAGTGACGGATGACGACGATGAAGATGAAAACTGGGCAGGTCCCGATATGATTGTTCCCGAAACTCAGGCCGGACCCAAGATCCCGGATATTTTCAAAAATGCGGCACAGGCACCAGCAATGGGGATGACGCAACTCTTTGCCGGAACTCTGGGCGGCAGTGTTGCATTTGGGCCGACGGATAGAGACGTAGGAAAGATGATTGATGAAATGAGGAAACTCCCCGACGAGGTCCTACCAAACTCGCAAGCCCCTCACAATCTTGACGACGAGCTAGACACGGTTCCGGAAAGTCAATTGGGCGGTGGTCTGTCTCTTGACTATTCGCAGAGCCAAATCGATAACCAGTATTCGTTGCCGGCGTTGACTCTTGACTACAGTCAATCTCAAGTCATGGATTCGCAACCTACCCAACAGATTCCAGACCCAACACAAGACTCTGGCTTTGAAAAATGCTCCAGTCCAGCTCCACCTAGATTTGAGGTCTCACCAGAACCCTCTGCTGGATCTGTGCCAACTCAAATTCTGGATGAGCAGTTCCCTGAGACCAAGAAACGATCTAAAGGCCGTTTGGTGAGGAGGGCAGCTGCTGATTTCTCGGATGAAGAAAAGGAATCAGGCGAAGATGATGACAACGAAGACGACGATAATGATGACGATGAACCTGAAAATGCATTTGCCATTCTCAAAAAAGCTGCCAGAAAGCCCAAGATCCCAGCTAAACCGTTTGACAAAAGCAAGTCTGAGGCTAAAGAAATGGTCGATGAAAGGGCCGTGGAGTCTGATGATGAATATGGCGGAGTTGGCGGAGCATCTGAAGACGAAGGTGATGACGAAGCAGGGGGTGACGAAGAAATGAAAGATCTCCTCGACGACGAAGAGCTAGATATCGATGAAAACGCTATGGCTGCTTTCTTCGCTGAGCGCGAGAAGCTGCAAGATGAAAAAGACGTAAACAAGCTCTTTCGGAATATCCAGAACGGAATGCTCAGGAAAAAGAGAGGCGCAGACTTTGACTTGGATGACGATAGCGATGATGAGTACATGGCACAAGAACGACGGAGGAGAGCGAAGAGAAGACAGCTGGCACAGATTCGGAAGGCGCTACTACAGAATGAGAATCTGGGGAAGATTGCAGAGGATCCGAAGAAGGCTGCGTTCTTTAGGGTGCTCGAGGATAATGCAAGTGATGAGGAGGGTGACTTTTTGGATACGACCGAAGAAGACCTCTTTACAAACATCGGGGACTCGCAGAGTCAAATTCTTCTCGAATCTCAAAGCGAGGAACCGGCTGCCGGTCAGAACGATGATTCGGCGGATGCGCTACAGCAGCCGCAGCCTAAAGACCCCCGAAGACCCGTGAGGTCTAAAAAGCCGGGTTTGGCGGAGATCAGAGAGGTATGACTTATCTTCACTACCTTAGTTAGATTTGAGCTAATGGCATGGCAGACACTCTCCTTCCTCGGAGTTGAAGAAAACACGCTCATCGACCTTTCTGACTCGGAAGACGACTCACAACGACGGCGCACTACGACAGCGGTAATCGACCGCACACTTTCTCGTGGCCCATCATCCATCTCCATTTCCACCAAGCTTGCCTTCCAGACGGTGGAAAGCGGGGGTTTGGGGCCAGCTGGTTTTAGGGTTCCGTCTCTGCTGAGGAGAGCTACCGGCAGTTCCATTTCGGCTGACAGCCAGAGCTCCGGTTCCGCGACGACTGAGAGGAGCTTGGGTGATTCTCAGGGACTTAAGAAGGGTGGGACAAAGAGTAGTAGTATCAATTTCCACGCAAGAGCAAAGATTGTGGGAGACAGTGTGGGGAAGGCGGAGAAGAGGAAGATGAAGGAAAGGGAGAAGGAGGTGAGGAATAGAGCCCGCAATGGAGGGCTGGGGAGCCTGGGGAGGGGCGGTTTTTCCTGAAGACAGGGAGAGGGGGGGGGCAGCGTATAGAAAGGATTGGTGGGGTCTTCATTGCATGCAGGAGTCGAGGGCGTTTTTGGCTTTTTGATATCATGATGATTGGTTTTTGGTTAGAAGGATCCATACAAGAAACATTTCATTTGCCCGTACTTTCTGGTCTGCTCCAGCAACGGTGAACACAAGTGTGCCACACTGCAAGACCAAACACAGCAGTTACTCATTACCACGGTCACGTGTATTGGACGTCATTTGACTTCGTCCAAGTCGCGGTTCCTCCCTACACACCGCAGCAACCCCACGATGCCTCCTAAGGTACTACACAACATCCCTACCCACCTCGATCAGCTGAATTGACAGATGACACTAGACACCCCGCTTCATCACACCCTCCAGCACCGAACGAGAGCCGTCAAAACAGCCAGTAAACTCCCAGCAACCACCGCGACAACCTCGGTTCACCCAAGCAGCACCATCATCTACTCCCGCCTCACGCTCCACCCCAAAATTCATCAGCGTGGCCAGCACCTCCGCCTCCCAGAAACGCCCACTCTTCCACCCCCCGCCGTCAACCCCAACTCCAGCGTCAAGACTCGCCTTCGCCGCCCCCACCTCCACAACCCCCAACGAAACAATCGACTCAGACATCGTAGCAGATTCCTCGCCTATCGCCACGCGGAAGCGACGCTGGGAGTATGAAGACGACGACCCGGACTCCTCGCCGCTTCCGCAGGACTCGGATATGATGCCGCCGTCGTCACCGCCGGACCTCCCGTCGCCAACTCTCTCCCGCACCCTCCGCATCCTCCCCTTCACCCCCATCCCCACCAAAGACCCTGCCGCCACTGGTAGCAGTGTCGTTGGAGCACCGCCGCTTTTCCGTCCCTCGGCTGCCACAGACAGTCATTTGCTGCCCGTGGACTGGTCGCCGACCAAGAAACGGGGGACCGGGAAGTACGTGCCTGACGGACTTGCGGCGACAGTGGTGGGGTGGGTTTTGGAGACGCGGCATGCGCAGGGGCGGAAATTGGGGGGTGAGGTTGTGGTGGGGGGTGTTGGGGTTGAGGAGGGGTTTATTGCGGTTACTGGGGGGGAGGAGGGTTTGTTGCTGGTTAGGGGGCAGGCGAAGGGGGTGGTGGGTGTGGGGTGTAGGGTGGCGTATGAATGGCCATGGTGGGAGGTGGAGGTGCAAGGGAGGGTGTGGAGGATGTGTGTTTTCTGGTCCGTTGTGGATGGAGTTGTAGAGGGGGACGATGAAATGTTGTTCTGAGACAGGTGCAGGGAAGGAGATATCGAAAGCGCTAATAGCTCAGTTGGGAGAGCGTCAGACTGAAGTCTGAGATTATTAGAGAATCCGGGGTAATCTGAAGGTCACCCGTTCAATCCGGGTTTGGCGCATTGTCTTTTGTTTGAGTGACAGAGGTATGTTCTTAGTGTGACGGGTGGTTGTTACTTTAGCGGGGGTCCTCCGTTTCAGGTGAGGCTCATATAAGGCGCATATGAGGTTGATCTTGCAATCACCTTGATTTGATTTTGCATACTCATGACAGTGCTGGCACAGTTGATACCAGATAGATTTGCAGCAGTTGCAGCCAGCTGCAACCATGGTACTCCTGGAGGTTTGTCATGCCTACCAGGCTCATATCAGAATCCTGACAAGATTTCAGTAGCCGCCCTCACAGCCGCGCTTCAAGCGCTGGGTGGGGTTGTGGGGCATGGCTTCTAGCTCTTTGGAACAGCACAAACCTTCACCATGGCCCGTAGGTCCATGACAACCATCACCATCACTATCACCACGTTCATCATCACCAGCATTCTGCTGCCACTGCCACTGCCACCAGCCCACGCGCATCTGCACGTCCAAAATCACGGGTGCAGCGGGAAATAATTGTAGAGCTAAAAGTAGCTCCCAGAAGTGACAACCCCATCACAGAATACCTGTTATGTAATGTTTTATTTGGCTGTGAATGTAAAGAGTTTTTAGTTTTCACAGCATTGCACAAGAATCTGCAAAATGCTGATTGTGAGAATACTTAAAATCTCTTACCTGACTAGTTACTGTGGCATGAGGATTTCAACTGAGGATAGTGTACCTCAACTGTCACCATTGCAGTCAACTGCAATGGTGTCAAATCTGCCTGAATGACTTGTGTGAATGACAGTGGCAGGATAGTCATAAGTTTGAGAGGTTACCATGAGCCAACAAATATCCTTATATCAACATGATATTTCAGTCACCCTCATGTAAGGCTAATAGACGTCTACCGGCCTCACATGAGCCTCACCTGAAACGGAGGACTCCCGCTAAAGTATCTTTTGCTAATGGCTTCATAGTAGTTCCGCAGTCTAGCACTTGCTTTCATCGTTGGCTCACAGCGGGGGGAATGCAGTGTTGGCAAGGATATTCCAATATCTAATTCTTGTCCATCAATGCCATAAAGAAAAAAAGAAAAAGTGTACTTGGAGGAGAGTAATCCTGTATAATCCTCCGTCTTATATTACACCATGTTTCCAACATCCAGCTCTGCCCATCTCCCACCCACCCAACTTGCACAAATTAAAAAACACAAGGAAAAAGCGAGAACGTAGTAGTACCGTCGCAGACATGATTTTCTCCAATCCCCACACCTCAATCTAGGGTCTCGGATTTACAAAAGAGGTGCCTCCCGCTTCTTGTTGTAAGCACGTTGGTCCTTGAGCCACTGCCGGTACTGCTTTACACTGCCGATCTTCTCGCCGTAGTAATCCGGGACGGGGTTCGAGAAGCTCTGGAAACTCGGGTCGACGCGGTTCTTTTTAATGTGTTGGAGGAACTCTTTTTCACGCTGCAATTCGGCACGTCAGACACCGGGAAAGAAGAAAGCTCCGGGGGGTGGATACCTCAGCAATCTGACCGATCCACCGCTTCTTGACCAACTTGAACGCCGCACCGCCCAGTGTCGGCCCTGTAAGCCACCCCGCAGCCCCGCACCCGATCGTAGCGAGCCCAAACATGATCAGCGGGTCCATGCCGAATATTGTCTGCGTCACGTCGATCTCCTTGTTGGCGAGGTAACCCATACCCACGCTGGTACCCACGAACGAGGTGAGGAAGCTGGAGGCGAGATTGTAGCGGCGCCGCAGACGTCGGAGTTGGAGGAAGGCATCCCAGTCTAGCACTTCGGTGTTTGCTGTGGTTGTGGTGGGGGGAGCGGTGGTGGTGGTGGTGGTGGAGGAGGGAGCGACGGTGGTGGCATGGCGCGCGAGGAGGAGCGTGCTCGGTTTGCTGAGGACGGATGTCCGCAGGAGCGTGCGCGGTGGTGGTAGCATCGTTTGGTTGTGGGGGTGGTGGGGGTGTTGCGTGTGAAAAGCCGTTGGATGACGATGGTGGAATTTCTCGGTGTGGCGCTGCACCGCCATTGGCTAGCCTTGCCACAACTATTCTATGCGGGCTTACCGCGTTTACCGAGATCCCGACATCGTGATGAACTTCACTCCCATCCCGTATGCATTACATACCCTCCCTAAGATCTCATAGTTAAAATATATCCCGCCGTCGGTAGTTACAATCACGGTTAGTCCGTCTCATGGCGACTACACCGCCGAACGAGAGAACCCCACTCCTCCGCGACCGCCGTGGACACAGCTTCTACTCCTACCGCCGCGGCTCGTCGAGCTTGCGGGCAACACATAATCACCGTTTGCTTCTCCTTGTCGCATTGGTTATTCTTACGCTTGGCGCGGGGCGGTGGGTGAGGAGGACACATTTGATGTGGACACCGGGGGCGGTGGTAGTGGCGAACGATGTTGTCTCTGGGGGTAGTGTTGCGGTAGTAGGGAGCTTCTGGTGGTGGTGGTTGACGGTTGTTTGGTTTCTACGGCTGAGGTGATGATTATTCCTTGCTGTTCTGTTTTCGGGGCGTTTATTCTGGGCGTCGGGAGTGTGTATTCTTGAGTTCCTCTAGTCTAAAATTTATAGGCTAGCATTATTACTGATATGCTCGGATTGTGTGATCATGAATATAATGGATGCTTTAGGGATGGACGGTGCATATACGGTAGGTAAGCTTAGAGGCTGCTGCTGCTGCTCCTGGACACTTCTAGTTTTTCGCGATCGATGTTCAATATCTAGTCTGTAGCTGATACGGAAACCATGCTTCAATTACGCTCGGTCCACAGTACCGTACAGGCCCCCTATGATAAGATACGTATAAAGCCCAACGCTCAATAGTAGCATTCGACCAGGACGACTCTACTGTGTGCACGGCCTTCATGGAGTGCGCAGCAAGGCCCAGACTCAGTCTTTATCAGCAGACAGCTGAGAGCTCAGGCTCTATCCAATATGAATGTAGTTTATTCCTCACTCGGAATGTCTAGCCTACGTTCGTCCGTGGGTTCCAATGCTATTGTAGCATCTCCACCGTTACTGTACCTGCATGCATGCATGTGTCCGAATGCAACCTGATCCAAAAACTTTACTATTTCACGACACAGCTGTGAAGGAAGTTAGCAGCGTGGTTCCTTCGTGGACCTTCCGATCGGGTCTGGGCTGTAGTACCCAGCCACAAGGATAAGAGTGGGAAAGAGAAATTGTGCTGGGCATGACAAAAGATTGAGTACCGTAGGTTTCGAACCTTGGTGTTTACAGCACCTGGCACCATGAACTTCAAGCTAGGCTAGGTATCAGTTCCTGTCTATTGGAAGACTCGGCTCTCTTCATGCAAAACACGATTCCCAACATCCATGGCACATTAAATACAGCCGTTCGAACCTCTCTTCCCAATACATGAAGTTGTACGCATATTTCCCTTCACAAGCGCAATGTTGGCGTATCAATCAACCAGGTACCAAATCAATAGCCCAAAACCATATAAACACTAGATAGTAGGTTTAGAGTATATCTTAGCCGCACGACGGCCAGATGTAGTATGGTAAAAGGTAGAAAGTGTGGATGCTGCATGGGCGGGTACCCGATCCACGACATCTTTTCGCGTAACAGGAAAATAAGGTTAGGCGAGGCAGGATCCAGGTGGCAAAGATTGTATTGGCAGCACTGGCTGCTGGCAAGAAATTCTTCATGGGATGGCCAGTGCTAACGCCTCTTGTAATATCCGAACGAGTTTCCGAGAAAGCTGTTGCTGGGCCGCCTTAAGACCCGGGCTACCTAGTACGAAACTGGAATTTCCCTAGGCTAGCTACTACTTAATCTGCCCTAAGATCAGCTTTGAAATTACACTATGATGGGTTAAAAGTGTGGACCGGCAGGTAGAAGCACGATGGGCTCGAACTCTGTAGGTATATTATCCATCAATGTTCATTTGATATTGCTACTGACTGCTTTGAACCACTAGAGGGACAGACAGCTTTACTGACTGCTGACATCCAATCTACAGATGCGTCTATCATTACCTCAGACTTCCCTAGCGAGCACCGGGAATGAAATCTCGTTCTCTCTTGGTGTTCGACCATGTTTGGAGGCGAGAACGATAGTGCTCCACTGCTGCCCCTCCGTCCAAAGAGAAACAAACCTCCTGCACCTCTATTACCCCTAGCGTCACGTTCGATATCGGATGGCAGCCTACAGTGATGACTCCGGGATTCTTGCTTCTGTTTGCGTTCATCACAACACTGTGTCTTGTAATGCTCGAATACCTCCTCTAGCGATCACAAGCGCAGGGTGCTATAACATTTAGTTCGAATGGATATGTCGAGGCATTGTTCGACTTGGACCGTTGTTATTTGCAGTGTTTTACGGACTCATGTGTGCTTGTATTGACCATAATGTAAAGAAATTGGAGCCGTATTTTCAGTTGTCGAAGCCCAGGCCAGGAGTATCTGCTGAGGATTCACCGTTGTTGGGGTATCCTTATGTGCTTTCCTATGTTGCGCTAATTGAGGCGCTAGTAAGAGGCGAGTAACTTAACGGGAACTCGCGGCTAGAGAGGGTCTGTTTACTCATAGCGTGTAACAAGTATTGGAGTGTGGCATTTTCGGCGAGTGTTTTAGTCCTGATTACGTTCGGAATAAACTCCTAAAGCCTTCTATTGCACTCGCGGTAGAGCATTGCTAATACACAGATAAGCATAACATCATTCACGAGCCATAGGCCTATATGTCATCTCCAAGAAAATTACTGTACGCACAGTCGATTTGGAGAAGCGAGCAAACCTTCTGGTCAAATTACAGAGAGGGGATATGTGGCTTACAGTTATTAATATTTGAATGGTAGTTTACCGCTATTCACCTCCATGGACTATGTCGGAGCGGAGGAAGAGGCGGAGAGCTCAGAGGACGAGGAGTAGAGTCCTGGGGGTGAAGTTGAAGTTAAAAATAGTGTGAATAAGGGGATGTGGGTAGAGGGTGAGGCTCGCAACTTTACTTTGTTTTCACTTTGTGGTTTCATTAGAGCGGGATAGATTATTAGGAAGAGAGGTCGATGTCACAGTTGATATTAGGATACGCGAGATAAGGAGTATTGAAGATATCGCAGGCTTAGAGAAGGGGGATCGAGTATTTTATGGCCTTGATATTGATATCGAATATTGGGGGGATCTATTGGTAGGATTTGGAGCTCCCGCCTCTACCGCAGATTTTAACGTATCGGAGAGATTATCTGCCGCAACAGATGAGCATTACTATGGAATTTATATGTATCCTAATTCCTCGTACTGGATTTTACCCAATCACTTGTACCATGAGAGCTATTCCAACAATCCGAGGCCTGGAAACTCTGAGATTACGCGGTTCAAATTTAGGGATATCAATCCAGGTTATTTCAGAGACAAAAAGTCTGATCCTTTCAGAAACAACTTCACTTTCCCCACCTACGACGAGTCTGTCTACAGCCCGGAAGGTCCATCGCCAAATTTGACTTTGTCGAACGGGACGACTTCGCAGAGCTGTTGAACTAAGGATTGAGCAAGACGTTCGATGTGGCGTATCGAAGAATGTTTGCAATTACGCTCTAGACAGGCCTTTCCAAATTCCCATCTGCTTCTCGTACTATATAGTCTTAGGCCAGCGAAGGTATATTGTCCGAAGATATGTAGTTGATATCACATAGGTCCGGGCCTTACAGGCCGGTTTTGCGGCTGTACTTAGACTAAACCTAACTCTCATACGCATTTTGAGGTCTCAAAGATGTGCTATTCGTGGGGAATCAGGCACAATTGCTTCCACAATGATGGGTGCGGATGTAAGTGTGTTAGAAGACTTTGGGCAAGCGGAGTTCATGAACCCGAAGAAATGGCAGACAGGTTAAATGCTAGAGGATATCTGTATACTTTGAGGGAATTGAAGTTACCAGCGGCACCAGCGGCAATTCTTGTGAAACAGCGAAGAACCCAGTTATCGATGCTCCACAAGCGACAACACTCAAAACCCTGGCTTCTTACTCCACTAGTTGGCGTGCTTTCTACAGCCTTCCTTCTGGGTATTAGTGTGACACTGAGTGCTCTGCAAATGAGAAGTCGCAATTAATAAAGAGTTTCGAGCTGAGAGCTAGGCAATTCATTCTGGTACGACCTTCTACCTACACTTTCCGCAACCTTGATAATGGCTTATCTAGTTTCTTGGGTGGCTACATCACTTTATTGCTCTCATTCAACAACTCGAACGAGGCGGAGCCACTGCAGAAACACACTCACCGCCAATTATGAACAGACACCACCGCATCTCCAAGTACGTTACAATCATTTCATGTTATGTTCAGTCTGTCTGATTCTCGGGGTCTCACCAATCGTTATATAGATATTCAATGCTTTCAAAACCAGAAACGCACTTCTTGGGGTTCTCAGCCTCTCCTTCTGGAAAACCCCTCGCCATTGCTACTGGTGGTCTCTTTTACACAGGTGTGGTGGAAATTGAGGAGCTGGGACAAGTCATGCTTCAAGGGACTATTGAATCCCATGACCGCGCTGGCTTTGACCCTGATGTTATGATGGGTCCTATTATATAGTATAATTAACTATGAGCCATCATATGTAGCACTCGACAAACGGGCCAACCCCCGTTCACTTCCATAGACCACAGACGAGCTGTTTGATGTGCCTTTCTCTGATCTGTCACATACTAAATCCGATACGAAGTACCAGACTAAAACGTTAGAATTAAGCCTTCAAAATTCTCACTACCCAGCCGATCAAAGAATGGCATATTCTCTCCGCTTCCATATAGCTCGACTATGAAACATCATCATTTCTCACCTTGAAAGACAAGCCTGAGGTATCGTTGATTCTCCCACGTGAAAACAACCAACGCTCATTGCGCTTCTTTTGGCGATTTTTTAACTCTATGCTGCATAGATCTCTGGAGAGTACTTAAAAAAGTTGGTAAAGAGACTGGGACTTTTTTGCTCTTTGGGTTGAATACTGTACTGGTCACAGTGATTCGGACGCAGGTGGGTGCTAACAGGTATTTTCTCATCGGACAGTTGCTGACGGCATTTGGGTAATCGGACACCGTAATGTTGCCGCTGCAAAGCTTTATGGCTGTGGGGACACGAAAGAGCAGCAACCGTTATTGACTATTGACAAAGCGCGACTAGAATGAGGGATATGAAAGATGGGCCGGCTGGAAGAAGAAATAGTACTCTTGAGTGTTTTAGATAGGACAAATACGATCATGATACCAGTGCTGACAGATCTAACTCATCGGACATTGGCTTCCTGACGCTGACAAATACATTTTTTTGGCCGGACGGACACCCCCTTCTGACTGCTGACGTCCGAACCACTGTGACCAGTACAGTATGCGGTTGAGATAAGAAATGTAATCATTGATAAATCACGAAGGGAAGTAAGTTGAGGGCCTAATGGTGTTTATTACGAAGTGTAATATTATACATTGCACTCACAGGCTGCGGTTGGTAAAGAGTGAGGTTCTGTCGGACTTGTCTGGAAACATTATCAGGAGTGTTGACCGCGAGGTACCCCCATAGCTGAGGTAGACACTGCAATTGGCGCACTCCTGACCACATCTAGCCTCTTAAATGACGAAGTAAATAATACTTATGATGGTGGCTGGAAGCTAAGTTTCAGGGTTAGCAATTGGTTCTCGGTACTTGCAAACAGACGGGTAAAGCTGAGAACAAGAATTTCGACCTGTATAGCAGCTCGGAGTATAGAGACGGTGTACACCAAGCTGTTTGCTACATATGTGTAACTCAATTAGAATGATGTATTCCCTCCAGCATACAACGGCACCTCAACCGCCTCATCGTGCAGACGTTTTCACCCACAAACGCAGGTTTCGATGTAGGTTTAAATTCTGGGCCATCGCCGTACCGAATGGCTTGCTGATTACTGGCAACATAGACGGAGTGGTGCATTTTACGTTTCTGTAGCCTTGTTGGCAATATTTATACTGGCTATAGTATAGACGTATAGTCGCTGTTTCGTGCGTTCCTGTCATGCACCGACTCCTTTGGCGGGCACGTATGCCACCTTTTATGCAAGTAATGCACTAGAGAATTTTGCTAGCACTGTGTAGATAGACTCTGTCGAACGGGCACGACACTTGGACGAGATAGGGAATCGGTACGGATATGGATGGTTTATTGGGAATGACGGAGAGCGATACGTGGAATTTGACAGAGAAGCGTTGCTGGGACGAACAGTAGCATGGAGTTAGAAGTAGAATATCTGTACTATTTGGATTTGCGGAGTAGGTGGTAAGTTCGGACTTAGCTCTAAGCGTCACAATTTGGAAGATTTACGCTAAGGACGAGCTCAGGTGGATGCTCTGAGCTAAAACCTAAGTGCCAAGCAGGGCGGTAGTAGAGAATTTCTTTGAATACCTGCGCAGAGGATGCGGTAAACGTCAAGTATTTGAGACACTAGGCGCTGTAAACGCAGAGCGCGGGTTCGAAACCTGCAGTGATCACTCTTCTGCACCTATGAGGTATTAGATAGATCAATAGAACAACGTCCATTTTGACAGCTATAGTCATAAAACCCAATCTACATCTGTTTACGATTAAATTGTTCCCCATGACGGAGAAAAGAGTCGAGAAGAAATGGTTCATTAAGCAACGTCTCATGAGGGTTAGGGGCCCATGGTTTTATTGCTATTCACTCCCGAGCTCACGTTTATATATCACACCCACCAACAGGTAGTATATGAGGCTTCGGATCCTCAAGATAACAAGTTCGACCTACTTGCGAGTAGTCAATGACATTCTGAATTGGATTATGGTTAAGGGGAAATAATCTACGAACATTAAGCATTCTATACCCACTTTAGCTATAGGTACCGGCGCTAGCTGTAGCTACTTGAAGATATCCAATTCCAGACAGGCCATCCGTCACAGACTCTAGTTTACACTTTGGTTGGGTCTGATTGAACTATTGAATGGCATAAATCCCGGGAACTCATAAACGCTGAGAGCTGAAATTTGTTTCGAAGACTAGGTGCATATCGTTGGGATCTAACGATATGAAATTATAAAGGTTTTCCTGAGGGGTACTTCGAAATCTATTGGACACGAATGGCCTTTATGGCGCATATCATGTTTTGGTTCATTGTCTTGGATTCGTACGCTGGTGTATTTCTGGAGTTCCATTGCAAAACCCTGTAGCTGCTCATAATGGCTGCGAAGAGTCTTTGTTCCACAGAGCGCTGCTGACCTGAAAGATACTCGTATTCGAATAGAGCTACCCAATCTCATCCTACAACAAACAAATCTCATAGGGTTTTGACCAGTTTCCCTAATTAGACCAAAGTTCTCTTCTCTGACACAGACCGTCCAACTCATTCTGCACGACTCCTTTGATTCCCAACTCGTAACATTACAAGTAGAATACTTAGTAGGTTACACGAATGCTGAAACCTTTGACCTGAACCGCCTCGCCATTTGTAAATTATAAAGGAAAAAGATGCGAATAAGCTAGCTAGCCCTTGTTTGATAAATAACTCCCCAACCCATGCCTGCTGAACGACCTGAACGACCCGACCCGTTCACCGCCCCTTTAACCAGGTTTCCGGTTTCGATTTTCCCCATGTGTAGCTGCCAGCAGCCGCAAAAAATTATGCGCCAAACCCCGCAACCCTAAAACACCCCCGCCCCTACCCTCCCGCCCATACTCTCTCTCTCCCGCTCTACCTCAACCTAAATCCAGCTCGCCTCTCTAAACGCCGTTTTCCTCCCCTCTACGCCGCCGCCGCTAAGCTCCTCCCTACTCCTCTCGACCAGCGAGTTCCGATATAACCCGAGTGTGAGCTTCGATTCGCAGGCGGCGCGCGCATGCAACATGACGGTGCTCGGGATGGTGGGCGGCAGGTTCGCGACGCGCATCGAGGAGTACGGAAAGCCTTTTCGCGTTTTCTTGCGGAGGAGCTTCGGTTTCTTAGAGTTTGAGGAGGCGACCGAGGAGGAGGAGGAGCGGCGTGAGGAGAGCCAGAAACACATTGTTTTGTGTAATGTGCTGATGGGCGGGGGAGAGTGAAGAGAAGGAAACGAAGGGAGGACAAGATGTAAGGAAATTGACGTGGCACGGTGTGTGAGAGGAGATTATAGATTGGACGCACGGTGTCTCACCCTGCTGCATGCAACATCACGATTGCGACCGCGTGAGTGGAGCCAAGGGATATTGTGGCGTCCACAAAGTAACTTCATGACAGGTTAGGTACGTAAACAAGCAATTATATAACCTAGGCCCTCAGCCCCTTCGTATGTACCCCAACTAAACTATCTTCTACCAACCCATCGTTAAGCACTGTACACATTCCCTATCTCTCCTCTTCCTCCCCCAGCGCTTTTGCAATGACATTTCTCGCCGACTCTTTGTGGGCGATGATTCCGCACTCTGGCTACCTTCTCCCGCACCGCCTTGCTTGGATGTGACCGCACGCGCACGATTTTTCCTGTGACACGCATTGCGGGCCGCGGGTGTATTTCATCATCGTCATCTTCTTTCCAAGACGTCGACGACGGCGAAGAAGCGCGGGAAACGCGTACCGGTAGCTAACACATAATCAGCACAAATGCTGAACACAGGTCGGGGAACGAACGCAACACATGATTGTAGATAGGTATTGATCGTTTTGTTTTGTTTTGTTTTGTTCGAGAAATTCAAACCGCGGTTTGTGATTGATGGCGGTAAGGAACGAGTTGTGAGAGGGTTTATATACCCACCCTTCGACCCGCCCGTCAGAGATAGCGTAAGGATATACTCACCCTTCGACCCGCCCGTCAAAGATAGCGTAAGGAAGCGGACCTATCGGATCCCGTACGTGGCAGGCTCAGTGGTTGCGGCGGCATGCTGCAGCAGCAGCTTTGTAACCAAGCTCTCCGTGTGCATGAGTTGCCCGATATATTCGCCTCAAGACTAATGTGCATGTGTATCTGTTCGAATTAATTAATATAATCTATTGCGGTCGTGAAGAGCGAGCGACTTTCCGTTGTAGCTATCCAAGATCGCCCAACGGCTACAAGTGCAGAACCACCAGCGGCACTATTCTCACATCTTCGTGAGCACCCGTTGTATATGACCGTTGCTGTGCCTTAATAACTGTGGCGGAGGTACGTCATTTCGACTAATCTGGCAATGTCAGTTTTGCCATGTAGACGTGCTCGCTCCACTCTATTCGTCATGCTTCCGTGCAAAGTACAGTTCGCTCTTTTAGGAAATACTGAGTAATAAATTGTGATCGGTACTTTAAGCCTGTTTTTGAGGTCTGACTGGGCGTTACATTACTGTTCAGCGGCAGTTCGGAAACGGCATCAGCCTCAAAAACGCCCCATCGAAGTTTGAATGGTTTGTTTGCTGACAAGCTTTACCAATTCCTGAGAGAGCCTCCTTTCTCTGGAAGCAAGTTGATCCGAATGGGGGTATTCATCCTCATGCCCTAATATTTCGTAATGCCTACCAAGTAACTACTTAAATCGGCACTCACATAAAAGCTGCATGTATATTTCCACTCGGATCTGCCGTTCCAGCCCTATACAAGTTTTCCCAGCAGCATCGTCCCTGCTCATCCCGGGTATCGCCACAATTCTCACATCTTATACCACTTCCATTAACGCCTTGCAAACGAACAAATAACTGTGCAGCATGTGAGATGCAGCCAGCCGGTTCATCCGGACTTGATGGAATAGCGAATATGCACTATTTTTACACCGTCTGGGTAATCTACCGAAGGTTTGGATCATCGGATCATCGATCCGCCATCACAGCCCATGATTCACCGCAGACGTCTTAGTATCATATACTCGAACTCATGCTTTCATTGCCTCATGCTTCATACTGCAAACACCAATCTCCAATTTCCTCCCTTTCCTCTCCCCAGAAAATCGATCAGAGCACAAAGTATCATACTCCCCCAGTCCTTGACCCCCATAACAGTAAGTAATCGCCAAAAACAACACAGCCATAAAAAGAAGAGGGAAAAGAAAATTCATCCGATATAGAGCATCCATATGACCCCCACCAACAGCAATCGTGAACATTACTATCTATAATCAGCTCATTATCCTACCATTCACACATAACCCTTCCCAAGTTTTCGCATCATCACGCCGAGAGTAAAAGAAATAACCGATATGTTGAATATCGCTGATTACATGCACGTATCGTTGGTACCATTTTACAGGGCAAAAGGGTTGAGGGAGCGGATAGTCAAGCAACTATAATATGCAATTAGTAGGGGTTCTTGCGGTGGCTGGGGTTGGAGCACATACGGAGGACTCTTGCTCAATTCCGTCTTCAGATATACCGGAACCTTGGTTAGTTCTCGGACCTCCTGAATATAGTCTCCCTTCTCCTCGCGCAAAGTAAACATGTGCAGATATTTCTCCTTCTTCGTCAACTCCTGCTCATCAGTCTTCTGGGCATCAAGAGCAGAGACTGATAACTTTGGATCAGATCTGGTGCGATGAGGTGTTTGAGAGGTGGTCGGTGAGTTTTTGGTGGGAGAGCCAGGCATGCTTTGTGTAGGCCTAGTATTTGTAGGGGGTAGAGCAAGTGCAACGCCGGAAGTTGAAGACTGCTCTGTTTCGCCAGTCTCAGAACCATCGTCATATTCATCCCCATCATCGTCAAACAATGCGTCAACTTCATTGACAGATAACGATGAGATATCCATAGCCTTTCGCTGCATTTCCTCTTGTTCTTGTGCAGCCTTTGCTTTAGCAACAGCAGCACTGGCAGCAGCAGCTTCGTTTGTAGCGCGCAGTACTGCACCTCCCTTGGGACGCTCGTCTTCGGGAATGTAAGCACTGGACTGAACACCCTTCTCCCAGTAAAGCTCAAGAACACGGGTATTCTTGTCGAATTCGGCTTTCTTCAGGGGAAGCTGATCGCAGTGTACACGCTTCTCAAAGCCGTATTCGGGAATCAGGACATCGAATGCAGATTCGTAAACGCAGATGACGATGGCTTCGCAAATTAATTCACCATCTTGTGCGGTACGGCGTTTGTCCATAGCCCGGCAAAGTTCAATGTGAATACTTTGCTCTTGGGCGTTCTTTGCAGAATCCTTCTTGACGTTACACTGTTCTGCAGTTTTGGTTAAACCCTCTACATCTTCAGCGAACTCAATCTCTCCGTTGGACAATGCGGCTTCCAGTTGACGCTGTACAATAATATCTGTGTAACGACGGATGGGGTTGGTGAAATGGGTATACACTGGAAGGTTGTAGACATAATGGTTGCGAAGCTCAACAGGAAGCTTTCCGGCGGCAAAGTACTTGGCCCGTGGGACTGCTTTGACTAAAAGAGTTTCCATGCCCTAGATTTACTTTAGCTAATTTATCTTAAAAGAGAATGGCATATAATCTTACCTTGCGCACATCAGAATCCTCTAAACTGAACAAACTAGGCTGCAAGGCTGCACTGCTCGAAATGTCGATGTTGTATCCAAGGCGATTAATTCGGTCGCCGAATGTGGCGAGACGACGCGGAGTAGGAGGTGATTGACGACGGAGCAACGCCTTCTCAGGCAAAGCAGCCGCAATCTTTTCCGCAACTAGCGAGTTTGTCTTGATGAGAAGTTCCTCAACAAGTTCGTACGCGGGGCGTGTCTCAAAAATGTTCTCCGTGTTTGGGACATTCTCATCGTCTGTTTGATACAGCAACCGCAGAGGAGGAATTTCAATTTCGCTAACACCATATCGTTGCTCACGAGATTTCTTTGTAAGTTGCTGTGATACATAAAGTTAGTATGGGTAATGTTGGGTTTCGTAGAACAGAGTTCCTCACCAATAGTGCGCCAACAGCCTCCTTCAGGCTTTCCTCAATCTCTCCACCTTCACCAGAGACAAGGCAGTCAACAGTTCCATAGAGAAGGTTAGTGTCATTTTTGACGATCGTTTTTCCAATCCAGGGCTCTCCTTCAATCGTTCCACTCGCATCAACAATAAAGACAACGCTAAAAGCAAACCTATCCTCACCAGGTTTCAGAGAAACCAAATCTTCACCAAGCTTCGAAGGCAACATCGGTACATATCGATTAACCAATTCAACGGCCGTGCCTCTTTTCTTCGCTTCGCGATCTACCAATGAGTTTGGCTTCACAAAGTGAGTGACATCGGCCACATGAACGCCAATTTCCCAAACACCTTCACGGACTTTCTTCACGTGGAAAGCATTGTTAATCTCGACACCTTCCTTGGGTATGATGCTAAAAGTCTGCTCTTCCCTGAGGTCCTTCCGGGCGGTAATAATTTCTTCGTCCTCAGTCTCAACAGACCAATCCTCGAAACCGACATTTCGGGCAACAGCATCGGAGAACTCATCCGGTCCAAAGTTATTGTCTCGTAGGAGAGCATCTGTTTCGACTTTGATATCACCCATCTCTCCAAGTTGTTCAACGAGTGTACCGAACGGATGAAGCGAAGTAATAGGCCAACGCTTGATGCAAGCTACGAAGATACGGTTGGCATATGCCTGGTGATTTTCTACAAAGTCGCGTGGAGCCTGCTCGGTAGGAATCGCAATCAGAGGAACCCTCTTGTCTGTCGGTTTGAACCAAACGATCTTTGGCTTGTCGTGAGACCGCTCAGATTGAGGGCGGGGATTATGGCCTTCCCGAGCTGCTCTTTCTGCCTCCTGCTTCTCTTTGGTGGCTTGGCTGCTAGGACGGAGAAGACCTAGTGTGCTATATAACTCGGCGTTAGTAATAAAGACCTCAGGCGAGCTTCTACAACGTGAGCAACTTACCCAGAAAACATCTGACCAGCAACACGCTCAATAACGGCAACAACGTGACCGGCATACAACGGCTTTTGTTCATCGCTGATTTCTTCTTCTTCGACCAACAACAGCGACTGTCCTTCAACCTCTACATCATCATTTTTCTTCTGAGTCGGTCTCTGTCGCAGACTGCCTCTCCTCCGCATACCGCCAGGCTGGGTGGTCTGGTCATTGCTATCGCCACCAGTAGTAGCGTCGTTAGGGCTGTTGCTACTAACATTGGCACCCCGGCTACTCTCAGTAATATCCTTGCGTTTTTTCTTCTCTTCCTTTTCCCTCTTCTGACCCCAAACCTCATCAACATCTAGCAGTTCGATGGCTACTAAATCACCTTCCAATGCCCTGTTTCGGTCCTTGCTTCCACAAATGAAGATATCGGCGTCTAACAGCCCATCCTGGGTGGATACATATGCGTCACTCCGGTTCTTCTTGTTAACGCGAAGAATACCAGAGACTAATTGTCCATTACTTAACAGAGCTGGCAAGCTGGCCTGAGGCAAATAGGGAGTAAAGAGTGTCTTTCGTTGTTGCTGTTGCTGCTGCTGATTGGAGAGATTCTGACCAGGTTGGCCCATGTTTCCAAGACCAAGTTGTTGTACACCCAAAGCGGCTTGTTGCATTTGAAGTTGAGTTAATTGCTGCTGCTGGAGCAAGTTGGGGTTCAAAATTTGGGGTTGCCCAGTGGCGGGGTTGATGAAAATCCCTTGACCGGCAGCACCAGGAATCATAAGGTTGGGCTGAGCAGGAAATTGGAACGACCCAAGCGATGCACCCATAGATGCTCTTGGGCGATGGCCGGGCTGGAAACCAGGGTTATATTGGCCCTGGTTTTGATTCTGCACATCTATAGGCGCATTGGATTGCTGGTTTTGGTTCTGGTTGCGCCAATTGTCTTGATAATTCCTCGAGCTAGTTCTGCCATGACCTTGGAATCCAGAGTTACTACCTCGTCGTTCCACATTTTGTCCACCAGCTGGCTGTTGTTGTTGATTAGCATTCGGGTTGATACCAGCGTCATTAGTTGGCATTGGCTGAGGAAACTGGAATCCAGCGATACGACTGCCCCGGCCATTCTGAACAGCAAGACTTTGGCTTCGTCCATGTGCTCCCCCCCCCCTCATAGGTCGAACTTGTGGGGGTCCAAGGTTGGTGCCCTGGTTGTTCTGCGGCGGCTGGGGCGGATTTGACGGAGCCGGGGTGTTTTCGGTAGGTGTCGGAGTACTGGCGCTGGCAGGGGAGTTAGAACCGGTATTCGGGCTTGCCGACGTTCCGCTGGGGGGCGGAAACTGGAATCCAGGCTGCCCTCGGCGCTGCTGAGCTAGTTCGGCGGCTTTCTTCGCTTCGGGTAAAGCAAGTGAGTGTCGTCGTTGATGGCCGCGGTCACCAGTGGGACCACCGGAAGGGCGACGCGGGGTGACATTACCGCCGGCACCTGGCATGCTAAACTCTCCAAAATTACCGCCAGCAGCTCCAGACGAAGGCGCAGGCGGGGGTCCATTTGCACCACCCATACCTGGAAGAGCAGAAGCATTCCGTCTGTGAGCTGATGGCTGGGTAGGTGCTCCCTGGGGAGCGGCACCCTGTTGTTGAGGCGGGAACTGGAAGTTGCCTTGTTGCTGGTGCTGGGGAGAGATGCCGGTCATCTGTTGATGTTGCAATGGGTTAAAGTTGGGCGGGAGGTGGGTTTGATTCGGAGGAAGGAGCCCCATATTCGCGTACTGCTGGTGAGTTTGGAGCATCTGTTGCTGCTGGGCTTGGAGCATTTCGATCTGTTGCTGAAGAGCTAATTGCTCCACTGTATTCTGTAAGCATGCTATCTGGATTGCCGAACTGGCGATGAAAACATCCTCCTTATAGATTGAATTCTTGGAAAAAGAATGTTGGGGCATTGAAAGATCCTTGTAAAGAGAATGCGACATACTCATAAGTGGCGTCAGCTCTGATGGAGACCTCCTATGCGCGATATGAAGTCTCCGGCCACCAGGCCCAGTGGGATTATGTTGCTGTTGATCCATTATGGGAGCTATTCAAGCGTATATGCCTGATGGAGCGTTGAAGTTAGAATTTGGGGTACAGAAAGTATGAAATCATCGCTTGAGCAACAGGGGGAAACCCACAGCGAAGTAAAAAATGATAGGTATTGCTTGGTGAAGCTAATTCGGAAATGCCCCTGAGAAAAGTTGCAACGCGAGCTAATGACGACACAGCGGGTTTGAGTTAGCATTTCGGCCTTAAACGCTGCCTACAAACCGAACCGAAGCTACTGCTAGAGCTAGCCGGCTTGGTATATTGCCCTAGATTCCCTACTTACTTTGTATGAACGCCACTAGGTAGTCCGTTCCTTAGGTTCCTGCAATTAAGCCGAGCGGGCGATAATTATCTAATTTTCCAGAGGACAAAAGGACTGTGCTGGTGATTATTCAAAAGGTATGTCGTAACAATAGTGGATCCTTCGTATTATGTTTTTTTGATGAGGATGGTGGCGTAGTCTCGTTTCTGTCGTAAGCTGCTCTGTCTGAAACCAGACACTAGAGCCCGAAGAGTTCAGGAGCAATCAGGGGGTGATGGATTGCTGAAACCAAACAGATCAAATCTGAAGTATTGAGTTTCGTGGGATCACGGCCGAGACAGCTGCTAGATGCGGGGGAGATGCTTGTTTTGCAGTAACGGCTGACGGAATTGAGGCGAGGGCAAGCGAAGGGTCAATGGTGAGGCTAGTTCGGGATCGATGACGGCGGGATGATGAAGGATCGCAGGGAGAGGCGCGAAGTAGATGGGAGAGATCGTTGGGGAGGGAGAGTGATGTCTGTCGGTGACGACCCAAAGGTGTTGATTTGATTGGCAGCACCGAGCCGATGGGATTTCGTGTCAAGGAGAGGAGAGTACTACTACTTCAACAAGACTCGGTCAGCAAGGGAGGATGAATGATGTGCCGAACTGCAGACGACGCAGTAGGAGAATTGCACGGCAAGAAGGACTGACAGGTAAAGTGAGAGGGAGGAATTTCGAAGGAGAGAAAATGAAGAGGAGAGGAAGAGGGGAAAGGAGGGCGCAGTTTAAGATAGCCCAGTAATGAATGGTTGGTGGTGGAATGGTGGGCGGTGATGGTGGTGGATGGCTGGCAGGGATTCGGAGCACAGGCTGTCTGTAGTTGGTGCAACACGGAGCGGGGGATGGGATGGGGGATGGGTTTGGTGATGTGTGTACCTACTTAGTAGGTAGGGGTTTGCATGAGTGGGTAGCCTAGTCCCATTGAGAGCGGCTATCTCAATCACCCATGCTGCTTTTTATAAGAGACTTACATGTACGGACCAGATGGAGCGACAGAGAGACAAGGTGGTGGGTGTGTGGCGAAGAGACAGCGAGTGAGATGATGGATGACACGATAGATGGAGGCTAATGGACTTGGAACTGGGTGTGGAATTGGAGGAATTGGACGGTTTGGAATGGTGTTCTTCGCCTGCGGTTTCTTGTTTTCCCAGCGGCGATACATGTCATACCTATCATTTGTGTGCGGTGACAATACACAGCGCAAGCGTCATTTCTGTGTGGTTCGTGCAGTGTATCTCCTGTCTGAGAGGTCGGTAACTTGGCTCGGGAGAAATGGCCATCCATCAGATGGAAGCTGTGTCTTTTTGTCGCCTCATTGACGTTTATGCCTCACTACCTATAGTTTACCTTAAAGGCGCAGTGAAAGCCATGCGTTCCGTGTTATGCGTGGGCTGAACTTTCTGTGTAAGATAATCCGTGATACAAAACACCGATGCCCATAGCACCATTATTGTCGTACAGACACGAGTCATTACCTATTCCCACCCTTATCCATCAGAAATGGATGACTGTCTGGGAAATTCTAGCAATTGAATGCGCTTTTGGGCGACCAGAGTTATAATAGTATTTTCAGAGTGGCAACAGGATGGTCGGCTTCAATCACCTGATTCCGTGAGATTGGGCGCAATCCCTGTCGCTTTGCGTTCTCACAACTCACCTTCACCACGTCCGACATTCCAAACAACTACCACCTCTGCTTTTCGCCCAAGCTCCACTCCGCTTCGGTTAGAGCTGCTCATAGCTCGATCTTTCAACCCACTCGCATTGCCAATTATCCATTCCACCATCCATTGCGGATCCACAACCCCCCAATATTCATCGATCGCCATCTATAACTCGCTTGTCGGTTGCCCGTTCTGCGGCTCGGCCCCCACATTGGAGAGCTCTTAAGTTCAGGTTCTTCAGACCGGATCCACCCACTGTCTTATCAGATATCTGTGTAGGTATCATACTCAAAGTTGCTGTCGAAGCTGACCTTGTTACCTAGACCTGTAGCCTCTTTGCGACTTTACGACAACACCTTGAGAAAATTCCGGACGGTTATCATCTCTCATTCACCTCCCGTGCCGCAAAATCTCGGTACAATTGAGAAATTTTTGCTCCCGAGTTAGTCGAACTGCACCCGCATAGATCTTGACTTTACAGCACAAAAAGACTAATGTGGCTGACATTGCAGTTCAGGACACAACACATGATTTTGTCGGTCATTTAAGACAGAATCGATATGTCCACCAAAACCGCTACCTTAACATCTCCAGGGGACCTTCCCACCTCACCTGTTCCATTGCAAGAGTTCCCGGCAATCTCGCCTACACTTCAGCAGCTTTGGAAGGATGGAAAACCCGGTGGCTCCTATGGTTGCGTGCGAGAAGTGTACCATCCGCTTTCTCCGCTTGCAGAGCCTTCAGCTATCCTTTACTACGAATCCGACGGCGAAGACGAGGATGAGGATTCAGCAGCATCATCATCCTTAAAGCCTACTCTACCCCGTATGAAGCACCTATGACATGAGATGCCTCTGATTTGTTAACAACCTGTGTAGAGGGATTGACATCTCCACTTGAAAATACTTCACCGCTCGCTCGTCGTCGGAACGGTGCACTGGGAACCCGAAGCGGTACGTCTCACCTAATAATCGGGTTGCACCGATCATTGACACGACATAGGCAATATCAGTTCTCCGACCAAAGAGACATCAAGCTCCTCGCACCGACGCGCAATGTCGGAAGTGAAATCTCCAACAGGTGTTTCTAATCTATCCAGAAAGCGCGCCTCCCAACCTAATGTCTCGGAGTTATTTGGAATTGATTCCCCTATGCTACACATGGCTCGTGAGGAAGATAAGAAGGCGAAGCGTTCAAAGAATGACATCTTTTCTGGGCGCAAGCTCAACTACGGTACTTCCTCCAGTGACTCGGATGAGAACGAAGGGACTGGAAGCGATTCAAGCCTTGAGCCTGATGTAGAGGAGGTTGTGTGCGGTACTCCCGGTGGCTCCCAGAAACCCAAGATGAGCGGTTCACCAAAAGCTGCAACCTCGCCAGAGGCGGGTTCAAAACAACTTCAAGAATCGCCAAAGCTTGTCTCACCTGGGCCGTCGAAACAGCAACATAGATCCCCAACCCGCAAAACGCCAACTAGGAGCTTTCCAAAATTGCCGACTACCAGTCCGAGGCGACTCCCTCTTCCCGACTCCCCCGAAGGCTCTGGCCTGAGCTCGCTGGTCTCTTCTCCATCACTATCTCTTGAGTCTTCGCCAATTCGGAGTCCATCGCCTTCTCTAGTCCGACAAGGCCTTGAAGGTAAAGGCCGTGCTGCCGCACATGCTGAAGCTCTTGCAAACAAACTTGAGATCCTACACATTAAAGCGCAAGCATATAGTGAGTCTATTACTCGACCAGCATCAGACAGGAAACTGGCTCGTGAACTGGATGCATTGTTTTCGAAAGAAAACAGATTCGATCCCCGAGAAGCTGCTTTGTTGGAAGCAGAGTATCAGCGAAAGATTAGGGTCGTTTACGAGAGAAGACTTGTTGAAGAGCAGAGACAGGTCGAGCTAGAGAGGCAGGAGCAGGAAAGGATTAGAGCGGCCGAAGCTGCTCGAAAAGCTGCTGAGGAACAGAAGCGACGGGAGGAAGAAGAGCTACGTCGAAGGGAACAGGAAGAGCTTGAAAGGAAGCGCAAAGAAGAGGAGGCAGCGAAAGCGCAAGCCGAACAGCAAAAGAAAGAAGCCGAAGCCAAACGCCAGGCCGAAGAAAAAGTTCGTCTGGAACAGGAAGCCAAAGCGAAGGCAGAGAAGGACCAGGCAGTTGCAGCCAAGGCATTGCAAGATGCGGAAGCAGCACGAGCGGTGCAAGCAACCCAGACCCCACACCCTGCTCAACCTGCTGCTCCTCAGGTCTATGGGCGAAAGTCTTTTGAAACCGAAGCAGCCAATGTTAAGAGGGTCATCACCAACCTTAAAGAGTTGAAGAAATTGGATGAGAACTTCCTCAAGAACAGCGGTCTTAAGCAGATCCGCCGTGAGCTGATTCCAAAGTTTGGACAGCTGAATGGGGTGAAGGAACAGACTCTTGCAGTTGTATGTTCTTTCGGTTCTGGGGACTTTTTTTCTAGCGGTACTAATGAGAACAGCGCGAGTCGATCAAGGGTTTACTCAACCAAGCCCTGGCAATCAACGGACCCCCCGTGCATGGCTCAAAGTACTTGTTCAGCCCTCCAGCCCAAGAATTTCCAGTGCCGGTTACTTTTCTCTGGATTGTAAACGAGCTGGCAAAGATGGCGGTTCGTCAGGTTCTGCAGGAATGCACATCTAAGGCAGATGCTGCAGATCCAATTGGTGTTGTGATTGCTGCCATCTTTGCAGATCCCAAGTACTCGCCTGGAGGAAAATCTTTGATCGACATTTTTATCGCCCGGTTCCTGAAGCGAAACCCCATCCTTCTGGGAGAGGACGGTCCTGATGCCACCGACGCTGATAGAGCCAGGTTGGGATGGAAGAAGGATGAAGCGGGAGAAACCGAGAGGGAAGATGCATATGCGGGCCGGATGCAGGCGTACACTGCAGGCTACGTTGCGATTGCTGGACGGTAAGTTTCATCCCCTCTCCTCTCCTACTCCTACTAACGAAGCAAACAGTGACTTCGGGAAATCGGCTCTAACCAACCCATACCCATCCTTCAATCTATGGCACGTCCTAGCATCACTCCTCAACAAACCCGCCGACAAGTTGACAAACAGCCACTATTTCGTCGTCAACACGATCCTCCATATCGGCTCCCGGAAGCTCTGCAGTATCTACGGCCACCAAGCGCGGAAGCTTGTCGAAGTCGCCGTGGGACCCTGGGCTCAGCGCGGAATGCAGAGTGGCATCGCGGGTGCACATGCAGTGCAGAGTACAGGGTTGTTTTTGAGGAAGCAGCCGTGGTGGAACGCGGCTTGATTGTTTGGTGGGGGATGTACAGATAGATATATATACCCTTGCGATGGGTGAGTGGGGGTTGGTGATACAATCTGCGCCCTTGTATGTGGCTGTATTGGGTTTTCGGGGAAATGGGAATGGGAATGTACATTGGGTTTTTTTTGGACACCCCCGCCATGAATACTACTACTATGATTTGATGAGGAGTTTAAGTGATGTGACCAGTTACCGTCCCCGTCATTCTGCATATAAATAGAGAATCAGCCGGATTCTCGAACGTCACACCGTCGAGGGGTGGACCCTGACGACGCTATGAGAGGGTGGGGGTGCGAGTTATAAAGCTGGTTAAACAAAACCGAGAGTACCGCGAGTGGATCACCATGCATCATCCATCACTCCATTCCCTCCCATGATATCAATACAGCCATCCGCGCACAGTATTTACAATCCAATCCCATCCTAAAAACAATAACTTTTACCATCCCCTAAATTACTTCCCAGCCTTCTTGGCCCTCCTCGCCATCCGCTTCTTCTTAATAATCTCCTGCGTCCTCGGCGCAGCAGCAATCACGGGCCTGCTATCCTCCTTCTTCTTCCCCCCTGTCTTCTCAGTCTTCTGGTTCCAATTCTCCCTCTTCCCCTTCTTCTTCTCCCCTCCCACATCATCATCCCGTTTCCGCTTCTTCCCGCCGGTAAAGTCTTTCTTCTTGAAATCCTTGCCACTCAACTTCTTCCCAAGATCCACTTTTTGTGTCTTTCCCCCCGGCGCGGGTTTCCTTTTCGCCTCGGCCTTCCGCTTCTCCCCAATCTCTCTCGACCGCACTTCATTATCTCGTCGCCGCGTAACAACCTTCGCATTCTCGATCGCAAACTCCACGATCAACCGTTTCTTCCTCTCGCCCTCTGCGCCGCTGCGTCTCCGTGGCGGCCCGGCAGCATCTTCGGGCGGGGAACCCGGAACGATTTGGCCGTTCATGTACCGCAGCCCCATGAGTGCGTACCGATGACTCCAGTACTCTACGAACCCGTATCCACGGCTCCGGCCACCGGCCTTTTCGAGTTGTACCTTTGCCTGCTTCACCACGCCCACGCCTTTAGCCCGGCGCGCTTCCTCGGCTGTTTTTCCCTCGCCGCCATCGCGCGCAAGTTCTTGCCGTGATAAGGGGGCACGGAGGCCGGCTTTCAGGTCTTCGGCGAAGCCTGGGATGGCTTTGCGGGCGATTTGTTTTAGGTCTTTTGCGGTGACCCAGCGGGGGAGGTTACGGATTGAGAGGCGGGTGAGGGAGAGGTGCAGGTTCGGGTCCGCTTGTAGGAGTTTTCTGCGTTGGTGGCGGGACTGGTCTCGGAGGAGACGTTCAGAGGGTGGGATTTTTTCCCATATGGGGGAGTTTGCTGGTATCATCCCTTCGTTTACGAGGTATAGCCGACGCTTGTCGTTGTTTTGTTTTTCGCGTGCTTTGGCGGAGACGGAGGTGAGTTTTTCTGCTTCGTTACGGTCGACGGCGCGGGAGAGGGAGAGGATGCGGCCGTCGAGGGTGAATTTGCCGTCTGGGTCTAGGGCTTCGCTTTGCAGGAGGGAGGGCTTGTCGGATTTTGTGGCTGTGCCTGTGGATTTGGGCGCGGTGCGGAGAATGGTGGTTGTTATTTCGGGGTCGTAGAAGCAGACGAAGCCTGTGCCTTTTGGCCGGGCAGTGGAAGGGTCTATGACGACGCGGGCGTAGTGGACGGGACCGAATTGGGAGAAATGTTCGAAGAGGCTGTCGTCCGTGGCGGAGTAGGGGAGGTTGCGGATGAAGAGAGTGGTGGTTGAGTCCGTCACTGGACGATCCTCTTCATCGTCTTCGTCTTCATCATCCATGTCCTCCTCGTCATTGACATCCATCTCATCGTCTTCCTCTCCCTCCTCCCCCTTCTCCTCATCCTCATCCTCATCCCCATCCTCCTCCCCATCCTCCTCCTCCTTTTCCTCCTCCTCCTCATCTTCCTCCTTGACCTCCACCCCCTCCTCCTCTTCCACCATCCTCTCCCCTTGAACCTTCTCCCAAACTCCCTTCTCAACCGCCCAATCCACGGCCACAGGCCGCCCTTCAATCTCCATCCCATTAACTTTCTCCATCGCCCTCTGTGCGTTTTTATACCCCTTCATCGTAACAAACGCGAACCCTGCCATCTCCCCACTCCGTTTCTTGGGGATAATAACATCCTTAACCTTCCCAAAGCTCTGAAAGAACTTCACCAACTGTTCCGGTTTCTGCACGCTCCACGCAAGGTTTCGAATAATCAAGCGGGGACTCCTCCGCTTCTCGTCTTCCTCCTTTACCGGCTTGCCGGGGATGGCAAGGACTGGTAGCGCTTTCTTGTTCTCCGCGTGTTCTGTGTTTTCTACAGTAGTGGTGGAGCGGTGTCGCGGTTCCGCAAGTTCCACCTTAAGTTTCCGCCCCGAGAACTCGGCGTCGTGTAATTCCTTGATCGCGCGCTGGGCGTCGTCTGAGTCGGCGAAGGTGACGAAGCCGAAGCCGCGCGAGGTGCCGTTGGAGGGGTTGATTACGACTGTAGCGTGCTTTATTGGCGCGATGAAGGAGAATTTCTCAGAGAGTTGTTCGGAGGTGACGGCGTAGGCGAGGGAGCGGACGAAGAGGGTACGGCGCTGGAGGATGTCGGCCGCGTGTTTTGTGCGCGCCGTTTCGGCGTCTGCGGAATCGGGGGCCATGGTTGTGGGTGGAGGGAGGAGGGAGGATGGGACTGAAGTAAAGAAAAGTTTGGGGTTGCACAAAACTCAATGGGCAGTAACGGGCTTTGCTTGGCATGCGCGGGGCACAGGGAGTCACTCGCTTTGGATGTGAATTTTGTTTCAGAAATTAGACTTGGAAAAAACAGTATGATTCTAGGCAATATATAGTATAAACACATCTGAGAATTGTAACCCCAAGAAACGCCTCAATTACCCCCCCGCCTGCCAATGCACATTAATAAACCGCAACATCATCATCACGAACTCAGTAAATCTTTAACACTCATCCCTCTTGACAGTACCGGCCTATCACTCCCGCGCCCGTCCTCCCTCCTCCCCTCATCAGCAAGTAACAACAACGCCCCCGCCGTCGCCTCCATCGGACTATGACAAGGCGGCGGCTGGTGCTGCGGAAACAGCATCGGAGATATACTCGGTAGTCTTGGTCCCTGGGCGGGGTGTGTAAAGACCGGACTCGTTGTGGCCGAGTGGACAGGTGTAAAATCCGAGGCGACCGACGCTGCTGACGACGGGGCGGTAGTATCATTCGAGTAATCCTCTGTTCCACGCCGACTTCCATCGCCACCACCGCCACCACTACTACCACACGGTTGTTGCTGCGGCTCCTCCCTCATCTCCACATCTTCCCCCTCATCTTCGCTATCCTCCTCATCGTCGTCGGCGTTCCTGGGCGAAAACACGGGCGGGGAAGAGCAGCAGTTCCCGCCGTTCGCCTTCTGCAGCTCCTTTACGCATCCCTCGAGGTAGCGCACGTACTCGATACTCGCCTGGAGGATAGCGAGCTTGTGCATCTCGACACCACGACACGCCGGAACAAGGTTCTTGAGTGCTTCGAACTCGGCGTTCATTTTTGAGCGCCGCCGACGCTCAATCAGGCTGTGGGCCGTTTTCCGGGCAACCTTGCGGGATGTGGTGGTGTTGGTTGTTGCCGGGGCTGGGGCTGCGGTTTTGGGCGCCGGTTTCGGTTTGGTGGGTGGGGGCTTTGCAATGGTTGTAGAGGGGGAGACGGGCGAGCTGGAGTTGGCGGGGGAGGCGGAAGGCGGAGTCGGCTTCATCTGGATAATTTTGCGGGTGCGGGTCGGTGGAGGAGGCAGTGTCACGGCAGCGGAGGGCTGTGGCTGTTGCTGGGCAGCTCGACGCTTTTTACCTCGGGATGCGGTTGGGGCAGAGTTGGAGCTGTCAACAGGCTCAGGCAGAGCCGGGGGCGGGAGGGCAAACATGTGCATCGAGCTGGCCTGGGAGGCAGCCATGGCTGAGCTGCGCAGCGTGTGTGGTGTAGATTACACACACAGGTCCCTAGATACCGAAGGAGAAAGTCGTTGTCGTCGCTGTCGTGGATTGAGGGATTCTGGCCAAGTTGTGTTTATATTTAAAGCTCGCAGATACTTGGGCATTCCCACCGTGCCTAGCGCATGGGCACCCGTGGGGCTACTGGCTCGAATGATAGGTCGTTAGCAGAAGGGCAAGCACACGACATGAGGTGTCGCGTGCACGAGCTCAGACTTGGCCGCTGATTGGCTGAGGTTAATGCGGAATAATCGGACACACGTTTGTCGGAAACGGGCACAGTCGGAACAAGGGTAGGCCTCGTACCCCCCCCGGCTGTCATATAAAACGCCTCGTCGACGACGGGGAGAGGAAGTTTGGATCTTCTCCAGAATCGACTCGCTACAACGAAAAATGCTTCAAAATGTTATCAACACCGTACGACGCCTGGTTGGCTTGGTTTTTGGGTGCGATTGCATACTTCTTCTTACTGGTACACAGGGCCGACGCTCGGTCCCGAGCTGGAGGTGGGGATTTGGGGTCTTCGAATTGAGCGGTGTAGACACATACCACCATTGATATTAACTCATCACCCGAACTTGCACAAGCTTACCTCCAATGCCGAACAGTACCATGCACGCGTGGCATCCTGGTTGGTCAGAATTGAATCTCTCTCCCCACAGCTGGGTTCACCAAACCGCCCGAAAAACCCTAGCCCTCAGGAGTATAGAGTACGTAAACCCAGACTACCGTTTAGAGAATCCAACTGTTACGAATTTGTGGCTCGCAAGTGTTAGAGCATTGGACAGCAGAGTACGCGTACTTGTTACGATAGGAATTTGGACTGGTGCGGTGTTGATATGCCGTGTTGGAACGCTGTTCCCCACGTAAAATGATCGCCGTCAACCTGTTGATAGTTCCGCGGGGTTCGATCTCATGGCGGGCGGGGGTGTGTAATATTCAATGGCTCCCCGCGTTGGGTCTGTGCCCAGTGATTAGGAGAGCTTATGCATTCATTTGTCACTGGGACTGAGCAAAAGCAAGCACGTTGGCTTGTGGGGCTGTGTTGGCCACTCACCCAGTCTGAACGATAGTCATGCTAGATGCGTGCCTAATATTTGACGGTTTCCATCTATTGATAGACACGAATCCCAGGGCTAGGGTTCACTGTTAACTGTTGATCTGCTTAAGCAAGCAAAAAGTAACACGCTGATCGCCTAGGGACCCTTGCTACGGAAAAGCAAGATCAATATGTATGTAGAGCATAGATGCATCTATTGAACCCAGAGCAGCAGGTAACAAACACGGATGGCAACTAGATACCCTTACTTACCGGCATTGGTATGAGACACGACAAGAGATGTCCCTGGACTGGTGGGACTTTGATTACTACAGGATGGGACTCTTAATGCTGGAATTATTGCATAAAATAAATCCCAGCCTTCATATGGCTGGAGATGATGCCTTGTATAGGAGATTGCTGTTGGACTGATGGTATTCAGCTATCTCTATACATAGATGCATATACACATATTCGTATATGGACTATTGTATATATATGGCCTTATAGCTCTCTTAGATAGTACAATTTCACTATTGTAACATAAAGAAATGTTTTATGTTAGAGTGATATTAGATGAAGGGGAATCTGATAAAGTATCTGGACTGGTTTCAAAGTATAAAGTACTAGTACATACTTCCAATTACTAAATATTTAAGTAGTCACAAATAAACTTCCTTCTAGGGAGATTCCACCCCTTCTCCTTCACTTCTTTTGTCCTCAGCCAACCACTGTGAATTGACAGCCGTCAGTTTCGTCCATCTAGTATCAACCAGAGCAATCAACGAGGTCCAATTCCAGTTCTTAGTGATCCCGATGGCGATCCGTCTCTTAGGAATGCGAAGACACATCCACACTTGAAGCCAGCAGTAAGTCTCTCTATCATCAGACGTCTTTATCGATGTACCATACTCAGTACACCCAGAAACCCAAGCAACCGACATTCTCAGCAACCCACCAACCCGATTCCTTTCGGCTATCCAAACAGTAAACTGTATACACAGAGGAGATAAGACGAACGTTTGTACGCTCCCATTCCCCACTTCCTTGCCCACACATCTTAACCATACCGTAGCCGTCGCAACAGCATTTGCATTTTCCCCTCAGTACCACTTCACCCTCTTCGACCTTCAGGAAGCATTCATCGCCGAGTCCCCCGAGTCCGCCGATCCAACAGTACCACTCCATGCACTGCAAATCGATCTCGTCTGTCAACGAAGCGAGCCAAAAACTGTCACTTTCGTCTGCGGGGTAATAAAAAGATCAATCGAAAATGTCGTATCTAGATTCTCAAAGATCCTGATTAGCTGTCTCTGCCGTGAAGCTCGGAGAATGCGAAGACATGTCTGTACTTGAAGAGGTAAGTCTATCTATCATCAAAGGTCTTTAAAAACATCTTCTTACTCGATAGTCACAGAGGCTCGACTATTTAGAAAAGTTGCAGACTTTCTTAGAAAACCGCGATCTAGAAGCTCTTATCATTCATCGAAACCACTCCTTGCCGCCGTTTAAACGGTGACTTGCCTGTATAATGAGAAGAATGAGCTAAGAGGAATATTTGTGCGTGCGTGCTAATTTACTCTTACAAATGCGTTCTTGTATATGCTAACCGAGTTACCACAATTATAGACGTTGGAACTGCTTTTGCGTTCTCGTATGAATGCTTGTTTACAGCAGCACACACCCTTGCCGAACCAAATAAATTTCAAGTTGACCGACGTATTCGTAACAGATCCGGTGGATCCGACGATCAAGCTAGAAGTTTTCGGAACGGACGAAACCCTTGATGTTGCAGTTTTAAGGTGCACCCAGGCGCATTTTTTTTCGCCTTGTTTGTTTGTTTGTTTTAATTATTCTGCATTTACTCTAACTAGAGTATAGCAGTGCCCAATTTCCCCTCCCCCTCCGGACAGCCGGCTAGATGGGGGAGCCCCCCTCCTTCTACCCTTCTCCTTTAACAAACGAAACATAAGTGAGTGGTGGCGCACTGAAACTAAAGAAAGGAAAGTAAAGTGAACGTGCGCTAGCTACACTTTGCTCCGCTCTGTTCAACGGCGTGGGAGCTTCCCGACATTTGTGGCCGCCAGGAAGTCCATCACCGCTTGATCGCACATCTCTAGGGAGAACAACTCCGATATCTGCACGTGCCTGCATTGTTCTCAGTAACAGCTTTATCTTCATACCATTGGGCAATTGTGGTCCAGCGAATTGAATTAAGAGAGCTTGCAGTTCATCGGGACAGATTGTACCCCTCTCCGGTTATATATCAAAATCTGTGTGATGCCCCTACGGACGAGGGCTTTTCAGGAGGTCCGATTGTACTAAGCAATGGCCAGGCCATAGGAATGCTATTGGGGAGGAGAGGTTCAACAAATGCAGTTTTTTTAACAACCAAAGGCTTAGTCACAGCGCTTAGAGGCTTTGACTTAGATATGGGAAGAATCCGCAAGGAAGTAAGGTGGAGTTGGGGGGGTGAAAGCGTTCATCTGTAATACGGATAGATCACGGGTAGAGAAGAGTACATCCCTGCAGGGAGGCTCTTCTTGCGTACAGGTACTATGCCCTCTCAATCACTTTGCAGATATTGAATTCCATCGCCATGTGATGCACATTCGAAACTGCGTAACCGTGTTGTGGACCATTCCGCCAGAGCACTGCTTCCTATCAAGAATCGAGCGAAATATTCAGAAGGAGGTGGAGGTTGGTGAGTAGCTGTGGTAGGCGAGTAGGTAGATGAAGAAGATTGGATGGACGTTTTTAAGAATTGACACCATTCTAGATTAGTGCATGTATATAATACGAGTAATATATAGACGAGAAATTCCGGTTTATACTCTCCCTTCTCGTCTTATGTCCAACACCGCCAGCCCTTACCCACCGCGTTCTGTTTCTTCCCACAAACCCCGGCTATGTCGAGTTCGCGGCTTTATTTACTAGAGGTAAGGTCTGTTAGTCTTAGGGTCTAGTCGAAGGAACTTCGAAACAGAAATACCTCCCAGTCATTCTCAGGATCTACTCGTAGAGCAAGAGCTGAGAAAGGTATAGCAACTAAAGTAAACCTCAACCTCGTTCTCTTCATGGTTGACACCGCCAGGAAGAAGTGGTGTGTGTTAAGGTAGCTATCACGCTGTTTTCTAACGCAGTCATAGGATTGAAAAAGATGTCCGGGAGCTTTGGGGCAAAAAGATCATCACGCCCTTCATCTTCCAGACGCGGTGGTGTTAAGGTTGCTGTGGAGTGGTATTGATTGGCAGTAGTAGGTGAGGCATTTGAGTGACAAAGAGAGATAGTCGGGAAGGAAAGGGATAAGAAACTGTCAAGCAATATCAGCTATTTCTTCTAGCGTAGTAAGAAGTGTATTGTACTGTCACATTCAGCAAAGCAGGTATCGGATAAGCTACAGCGAAGTGGGTGGAAGAAGAGGCCATGTGACGTGCACTTTAGGATATCATGCTGAGAGAATCCGGAGAAGTAGCCAGCGATCATTGTAAAATCAAAGCTCATAAGAAGTATGCTTATTGAGTAAGTAGATGGTAGAATCCCACCGTTTGCGAAACCCCAAGAGGCAGTGTCGGTCGTGGATATATAATGCAGTTCATCTCCATCGATCCAGGGTAAAAGTTCACGAAGCTATCGACCAAGTATGAAGTAAAGGAGATTCAAGGGTTCTCTAGTGCTCTATGTACGCCTCAATTGAACCGTGGTTGAAAGTGCAGTGGCCTACGTTTATAGAATATTATCCAAGCCCCAAAAGATGCCGGAGAAGCGCTCTAGTTCTCGTTTCCAGAATTTTTCTTCGATTTCGTTCGCCAGTCCACTCCCCACATGTTAGTTGACGGCTGAGGCACGTACATTTTAGTGCAACATAAAGAATCAGTCTCTGCTCATTTTCCACCCATAAATTCTCAACTGTAAGTTTTATCGAAAGAGAAGAGGCTGAATCTCGTTCCAGACTGAGAAATAAGTTTCGGCCGACTAGTTGAGTGAGGCTAGAAATCTGGGCACGAGCTCGAGTGCTATAAAGTTTACTTTATGGTAAGGTCGAAATTTCCTCATTATTAATTAGGCTCGATTAGGAAACTAGGTTAACTAAGGTGTCATGTGATTTATTTGGAGGATTGGTCGCTCAGTGTGTAATGTATTCATATTCCCATGAATGAATTGGGCGAAGGGGATGAGGAAACTGGAGAGGCCAGTCACTCAACTGAGAAGTCACTTAGCCAGCCACTACGTCGGCTCTGATGGGTTTGTGAATACACTGTATACTTATATACCGCTCATGTGATGTCTTAACAAATCAATGAAATGGACTTTATGGCCCGAAGTGAGCGTAGCGAAGCCCCAGTCCAAGAGAGGTTATGGGAATTCACTGAACACAGAGCACTTTAACTTACAATTCGGGGCACTTCAGCATGTCATTACTCTAGATGGGCGGCTAACCGGGACTAGCCAGAAGGCCCATGGACTTGAAAACCGATCATTGGTATTTGGTTTGTCAGATGTGATTGTATCTCAATTCACTCGCTGCGTAGTCGCTGCATGCATCATCATGCCTATTACAAGGCGTGGTGACGGCGTTGCCGCCGATAGGATGTGAACTTCGCTGTGCTCAGGAGTTAATATGAAGATTTGGTCAGCGGTCGACAAAGAAGTTTACAAATCTCAAGTAATGAAGTAGGAAGGATTGGAGCATACGTGCGGCTCGCTCTGTATTCTGACTGTCTAGCTGTTATTCTGCAATCTCCAGCACCCTCATTCTATCTCCAAACGTCACGTGGCAATGACGCGCGAGTCCAAGGAAAATGACAATGGTGGAAGATCGCGATGGTGTTGCGAGGACGCCACAGAAACCGACGCACTGCCACATGCTGAATTCTGGCCAATGAGAATGCTTCGACACAATATGTGTATATATATACAATATACAATAGTAAAGTCACGATGCATCCTGCAATACTACTACCGGCCAAGATTCAGGACTCTGAGAGCAAAAGGTCGGATGTGCAGGTGGCAGGATGACTCAAATATCTCAGGTGCCACATCAATCTGTAGGAAGGTTCTTGCGGGCTTGCCAGTGCCAGTTTGTAGAGGAAGGCGAGATGGTAATAGAACTTCTGGGCAATCGTGAAGCGACAATAGGGCGTGGACCAGATGAGGTACTGGCATAGAGTTGATGGGAACTGAGAGCAGCGGGCTATGGCTACGAAGAGCATACAGGCGAGGGGAGCTAGAAGAGAGCGGTGACTAACTAAAGACTACCGACAGCTAGAATAACAAAGCAGTGAGAGTGTCAGGAGTCTGCTGCTGTGTTCGAGTGTTCGGCATAATTTACATGTACGGAACGGCAAAATGCGAATGTGGCGTGCTTACGCTCAAAGTTTCTTGGTATATAACAGAATATTCATGATCAGGGCGATATGAGAGGGGTACATTGAGGTACACTAATATCGTCGATGTACATAGAATTTGTAATCATGGGTATCGTTTGTCAATATCACATACAAAATAGTTTCGTCCACTTGGCTTCATCATGTCCCAAATGAAGAAGCAAACAAGAATATCTTATTGCGTCACCGGTGTCTCATGTGCGCTGGCGGAACGGTAGGCTTATCCAGATAATGTGGTATCACAACACACGCGCTTGGCTGCCTATGTCTCAGTTTGCTTTTCTTTGGGACGAAACGCAACCATTTGAATCGGACGAATCCTTATGAGCATGCAATCTGAGGCTCAGTGATGGTCTCGACCATGGGAGTTGGCCACTGAAACATTACTATCTTGTTACCTCCATGCAGTCTCATCAAATTTTCCATTTGTGCTTCTACACTGTCTGTTATCCAATTGGCCCCTGAACCGAAATTATATACTCCGTTAGTTGCCCATGGAAGACTGCCAGGCTCCGTGCCTTGACATCAATTATAGTTCACCATAAACCCCACTTGAAGCATTATGTCTCCACACTTACTGCTTTCGCAGGCTAATTGGATGCTATGGAGCATACTCTTTGCATTGGTCATAACTTCTACACCATCAGCAGCCTCGACTGTACCTGCTCCTGAGGAGAAGCTACGAGATGGAGATGAGTTTGCGAACAATCTTCTTTCTGATTTGGCGCCGTTACTTGCACTGTAGGCTGCTCGTTGCCTCGATGCTGGGATCAGTTGCTGATAATATCATAGTTTCGGAGAGAGGTTTGATTACACGTTGCTGCATTTCCTGTCTTATCTAATTACTTGAAAGGTTTGCTCAACAATTCATGAGCATTTCCACCAGCTGGCTTGAAAGCATCATCTTCGCAATAGCCCCCCTTGGGGTCATCACGGTAAGTGATTCCTTCTCCCATGGCTACCTGTGACACGTCTCTAATATTAACAGGCAATCGTGGGTATACATTCCTAGCTGGTATAATGCTATAGCTATGTAGTACTGCTAAACATTCATGGTCAGGAGCGATAAGAGTCGGCGGTCCACGGTGGTTACGCAACCTTATAGGTAGGGCCAGGGAGACTCGTGCCGCCGCGGAAGTTGAGTTGATGTCGTCAACGTCTCACGAAGGTAGGCATAGCTTTGTCACGCTGAGAACACCGATTAATATAACTGGGGGGCAGTTTGTGAGATCTGGAATGGCGACGCGATCGTTCGAGTGATGGGCTCCCCTCGAATTCAGCAATTGCTTTTCTTTCAAGGGCTTTCAGAAAACTTATCCAAGGTTACGGAAGATAAAACATGCGAAGACGCCAAAAGCAAGCTCGAAACATTTGGAATGTTTACCTTAGAAGAGGCAGCAAAGCAGAATCTAATGGAGAGGAAGCCGAAGACCAGCTTATTTACCTGTTATAAAGGTTGGAGGAAGGGCTTTTCTGGTGCGGAGCTTCTAAGATACCTACTACGGAAGCATTCGAACTCTGATGGAGAGGACGGAGAAGCTGGCAAAACCCCGCCAAACGAAGAGGAAACCCAGGAAGAGGTCACGAAAGAAGCTCCAAATATTTCTCTTAACATTGCTGGGAGGGCGGAGACCTGGGAACTCGCTTTGGCTACGATATTTGGGTTATTAGTTCAAATCGCTGTGCTAGTGGTGACTGGGATAATCACCTACCATCAGCAATGGAGCTTTAAGAAAGGCGGAATTACTGTTCAAAAATACTCCTATCGTATGTACACCTTCTCCGACCAGATAAGACTGCCGAGACTTACAGATTGGCGGTGAAGCATTAAATGCAGCAGGTACCTTATTACTTGTGGTTGGGATGTTTATTTCAGCATCAGTCATCGAGAAAAGCACCCATGAAGAAAGGTGGATAAAAACTGAAAGATCCCGGAAGGCGAAACTTTTCATCATTTGGTAACCAACCCTATCGTTTCCAGCAGCATCATCAACTAACTTGGATTAGGTTGCAGAGAGGTCGTGTAATCAATGATCAAACCTTTGACTCGTTTGCACTGATAACGAAAGGCCCCGTGAGTGTGGTCAGTACCTCTCGCCGACGACGTGGCGACAAGACAAATCAATCTCATTTCGTGCCATTTATGCATTTCTTTGCCACATTGGGAACTGTCTCCAGTGTAGTTGGTTTCATTATGCAGTTCATGGGTCTCCGTGGTATGCATTGGTATATCTCCCAACACTGCAGTGCAACGATCTCCAACTAACTCAGGCAACGAGCGTAGGTCGGCTTCAACAGCACAGTTGTCAGCAACAGTTCTCATGACTATCGTAAGAGCTCTGCTGCGACGGGAAATTTCTAAGCGTCCGTCGGCATTCAAGTTGGCTAAAGAATTTGAGTTGGAATGGTTGTCGACCGCTCTCGCTAAACATGAGGGTGACTTCGGTACCTACTATAGTAATATCTCAAGGCAATACGCCAAGAATGACCCGCCGTTTACTTTCAGGGTTGTTACTGTGCGAGATGAGCGGCCACAGATAAAATTATCACTTCGGGATACGCAGCAGCCAGTGGGACAGGACACGAAGGGATTGAATGTAGGCCGCATTTGGCCAATCAGATGTTTGATGGCTCCGAGAATTCATTCCTCCGGTCATCCCTGCGAGGAGCCTTCGGATGCAACGGTGGTGTCATCCCAATTGATCAAAATACGACAACGTCTCGGAAAATTAAGCCAATGGACCTGCCCGGCTTCGGATGCTGCCATTGCCACGACCAACGCTATCGAAGTGGTTATGAACATACTATTTCCGTCCCGAACAGATCCGCTCGAATGGTCGTTGGATATACATTGCAATGTCGGAGACTGGAGCGGAGACCACACGATCCAGTTAACTCTGCAGAAGAAGTCTGGCTCTTGGTCCACAAGCGCTTCTGAGATCGAGGCTGTGTTGTCTCTCTGGTTGCAGTACGCACGGAAATTAGAATCGAAACGCCAAGCCCCGAAGGTGAAAGACAATAGTATGGAAATCGAGTGGTTAAGAAGGGAGCCACGGAAACAAAACATGCGGTTTCTTGGGCCAGATACCATTCCTTTACGTCGCGATCTGAGATGGTGGGTGCCGCACGGTGCCACTTCATTGTTGGAGGTGACCAGTGCAGAATTAGTCATCGATATCAAGCACACTGCTCAAGCTGAACCCAGTCACTATATTATCGACTATCACAGGATCACAGGCCTACATGCACCGGTGATCCAGTCTGTCTCCCAATGTTCCCCGAATAGTTCATGGGAATCCAATCCTCCAGTGGCAGTCAGATTTGGTTGCAGAGCGGTATCACTAGATGAACTTGGAACAGCTGGAAAGTCTGGAGAGGGTACCCAAGGCACCAGTGGAGATTCCCCAACGAACTTGAAAGAAACATCCCGCGACACGAAGAAAGATAACACCAGGGCACTTGCAATAGTTACATCTACTTCCACAGAGATTTTGTTTGCACAGCATATCTTCGCTGCCTTCATGACAAAAGTGTCTAAGGAGTTGGGAAGAATCGGAGGTGAATCAAATGCCTCTCAAGCGACAAGAACTACCCGTCCTTCTGCATGGCAACATTTCCGCTTGGATAACACCGTCATTTCCAAAATAGCCCTGGGGATTCAAAATGCTGGACTTGCTGGTAGCCTGGAAGAAGCGTATATCTGCATTATTCCGCCATTGAGCTTGCACCAAAAACTTCCAGTAGGAGCAGTTGTCGATATGATCCTGAAGAATATCGAGAAATATGAGACTGTTCATGATTGGGCAAAATGCGCAGAGAGTTACGGAGAGCTACTAGATGTTTGCAAAGAATTTTGTGCAGAGCGCTGTCCGTTTACAACCAAAGCGACCATGGCAGCTGTAGAGTATATGCGACGGATCGACGACATGCTCAACGTGATGGCGGCCTCTGCGGAAAATCAAGAATCCAATTCATTAAAAAAATCGAAGGAGGATCTGGACAGACGCTTACGAGCTATCAAAGACATTAAGTACTTCAACATTCTCTGGAAGGGTCTTTACAAGTTGCAGCACCGGCCTGAGGAATTTAAAATCCTCTTGCCTCCAAAAGCGGGTAAAACGGATGTACCAACCACTAGTTCGACAGATAAAGTGGATGCAGCAGCCATTGGTTTGCCCAAGGATGTTCTCGAGCATTTTGGCCACTCCGAGCTCCATGGTAAAATTAGTAAAGGGATAAGACATTGGATGCCAGGCGGTACGGGGAGCAAAGGATACGTGACTGAACAGGATATTCTTGGTTGGACTCCTTTTCATTATCTGGCTTGCCAACCTCATTATCCACCGTCATTTGTTGACGAATGTGCCCGCTATCTTATAAACCATGGAGCGGACCCGAATGCATGCGATATATCCGGGAGAACACCTTTGCACTATGCAGCCCTGAGAGAGAAGCCAACAATCGGCGAAATCTTGGCTAAACAGCCAGAAGTTGTAGTCAACGTCCAAGCTAGAGACGGAACAGCCCCACTACATTATGCTGCCAAACGCAATAATGAACTTGCCAAGCTATTGCTTAAGAAGAACGCGCAAGTTGATGTACAGGATAATACCAAGCGAACACCTCTACATTGGGCCGCCCGTTACAACAACCCCGAAGCTGTTCACTTGCTCCTACAATCCCATGCCCTGGCAGATATTCCAGATATTCAACAACGGACAGCCTTGCATCTTGCAATAATAGCTGGAAGTATCAACTGTGTCAACGCATTGCTCCAAGAATCAAACCCGGAAGCAAGTGAAAACAACGGCCGGACAGCTCTGCACCTAGCTGTATTAAAGAAGAAAAAGGAGATTGCGGAGATTTTACTGAAAAAGGGTGTTCAAAAGCATAGTAGGGATAATGAAGGCCACACGGTGTTACATACTGCTGCCCTTAACGGTGATAAGGATATAGTATGTCTACTTCTTCAGCATAATATTAGTCTCTTGGAGAAATGCGGTAATGAACAGACCGTACTTCACCTTGCCGCTCAGAACGATCACGATAAAGTAGCCAGATTATTGCTCGAACACAACGGTGTGGACAAGCAAGCTAAGGATAAAATCGGGAGGACTCCATTCCATATTGCGGCAGCCCATCATGTGGATGTTATTCAGCTATTTCTCAACCACAAAGTAGAAAAGGAAATCAGAGATAATGAAGGGAACACAGTACTGCATCTTGCAACCGCGAGTGGCCGTGAGGGCAACGTGAAGCTATTGATCGACAATGGTTTCAATACTGGTGCGATTAATAATGCTGGCGAATCACCTCTTCATATAGCATGTAGTCAAGGCAACATATCAATAACGACATTGTTACTTTGCCATGAATCTCGTGAAACGATTAATGCTTCAAATAACGGCGGACGAACTCCAATAAATTCAGAAAACTTCAAGGGACGAACCGCACTACACCACGCTTCTAAGAGAGGACACGATGAAGTTGTAAAGCTCTTACTCGATTATGGCGCGCAGGTTGATCTTCAGGATCAAAACGGAGACACCGCTTTGCATATTACTTGTGTTCCGTGGAGAAATACTGGAGAAATCCCCAAAATTCTTCTTCAGCATGATGCTATGGCTAACATACAGAACGAACATGGCCACACTGCCTTGCATTACGCCGCAATGAAGGGGGATTCAAATCTCGTCCAGCTCCTCCTTAAAAAAAATGCAAGCGTCAACATACAGAACAGTGAAGGCGAGACTGCTTTGCATTTCGCCGTAGGGAAGGGAGATCCAAAGCTCGTTCAGCTCTTCCTCGAAAAGAAAGCAAGGGTCAACATACAGAACAACAAAGGCGAGACTGCCTTGCATTCCGCTGCCAGGTTGGGGGATTCAAACCTCGTCCAACTCCTCCTCAAAGGGAGCGCGAGTGTAGCGAGAGATATAACAAATAGGAAAGGACAGACGGCACTACACCTAGCTTCTAAAACGGGACACGAGGAAGTTGTGAAGTCGTTGGTCGGAGTTGATTCAAGAGGGTCGATCGATGTCCAAGATAATAATGGAGACACTGCCTTGCATCTCGCCTGCGCCGGATGGAGACCCACGGAAGGAACTGTAACAACCCTAATCCGAGCGAACGCTGCTATCGTCTTGCAGAACAAGAAAGGCCAAACTCCATTGCATTCCGCCGCGAAAAGCGGGCAAACACCACTCCTCACACTCCTTCTTGAACATGGCGCTAATATAGATTCCACGACTAGCAAGGGACGAACGGCACTTCACCTTGCTGCTAAAAGAGGATACAAGGACGCAGTGAAAGTTTTAGTTGATCGTCTCTTGGCCTCGTCAATAAATCTGCAAGATAAAAGCGGAGACACCGCACTACACTTAGCCTGCGAGCGCGGCGGAGAAGAAGTTATTGAGACCCTGATCGAATATGGCGCTTCTGCTACCATTCAGAATAACGACGGTCACAACGCCATCCACCTGGCTGTTCTTCGGGATGATGAAGAAATGGTTGAGAGACTCCTGAGAGCTGGTGGATCTCTCATTCAAAAAAATAAAGTCGGCCACACTCCCATCTTCCTGACTTTGGCTTCAAGAAATCGAGATATAATAGGGCTCATGCTTCGCCACCGAGACCGAGCGGGTCAAACCGTCAATACAACCACGGCCATTTGCGGCGCAGCCCTGCACTCTGCAATCACTAAGGGATATTCAGATATTGTGGTGGATTTTCTTGATGCCGGGGCAGATCCTTACGCTCTGGACGACCATGGCTGGACAGCTATTCTCTGTGCGTCGGAGTCACACCAGCTAGGTATCCACCCTAAACTTACCGAACTCGCCTCAATATCGGAAGCCACACCTAGACCACAACGCCCTACTGCATGGAGTGAGTGGAGGAAGGACAGACGTGTCACACTTCAGAATGACGAGCTAGCTGCTAGTGTGCTAGCACCAGCGTCAGGTACGTGCAGCACAACCTACTTCATTTCCTAAGTACTAACGAGCTAACGAGCCTTCAGAGCTCTGGGCTAGACATCTTGTTTTGGCAAATCATCCACTCCACCCAGTTTCAAACAACAGTGACCCAGCTGCAAGGTATTTCGAGATTGAGGTGCTGGAGACTGACCCAGAAGGGTAAACGATAACCCCATTACCCAAATCAAACGAGTGTCTGTTAATATTGAGATTACTTCAGAATTGTCGGACTAGGCCTGTGCAATGGCTTTCTCAAGGATTACAATAGTATGCCCGGATGGGATTCCGACGCTTGGGGTTATCATGGGGACGACGGGAAAAAGTTTGCAGGATACGGGTGGGGAACCGATTACAGCGTGACTTACGGAGTCGGAGATATTGTCGGTTGTGGGGTTGACCAGAATGGTCACCTTTTTTTCACCAAAAATGGCAAGAATCTCGGTATACTTCTTCCAACCCCCGCGCAAACTTGAGGCTGACGATGCTTGTCCAGGCACCGCCTTTGAAGACGTTTTTGGACAGCTTTTTCCTATAGTAGGAATGGCCGAAGGTTGTCGTATCATCGCGAATTTTGGATCTGGGGAGCAGCCGTTTAAGTACAAATTCGATGTGGACATCACAGAGCTCCAAGACGAGATAACATTTGGGGAATCTAATGCGGTAGGCGAAATTGAATTGGACGCGGAGTGAGTCTACGGATATATTGTGAAGGCAGAGATGAGGGGTGTTTAGTACCGGTCAGATTTCTTAATTAGCGTTCGTAATGTATTTAACGAATCATGAAACTAAAACCCTTTTGTGAGACCGCTTGTAACGTGGTATTTTTTGACTACTTAAGTAGTTTTGCGTGGCCCCAGCCTTTACTACCTACAGAATGTTGGGGGCCAAAGCAGGGAAGTGAGCCACATTGTGCGGTGGTCTGTGTTTCCTCAATCTACATATGTACCTAAAGACGCTTGATATTAACTTAAGTACTTACTGGGGATTGTTACCGAGTGATATCTTACGAAACTGTCTCCGATCGCCATACTTTATACCTACCCCACTCACCTCTTCACTCCCAGCCCCAGCCGTTCTCTCACCAAATTTCACAACCCCGCAACTCTGCGCTGCAATACCGACCTTCTGCTACAATTCAAGCCTGCCCACAGCTAACAGTCTCCAATAACAGAACCGAACTTCGCGGATTCGACATTTTGCACGCCGCTACTTAGCTTTAGCTTAACATTCTATCAGCACTATCTCACGGATCTAGCTCGCATCCAACGGGGCAAACCTCAACGTGACGACCACTTCCACTCGGATATAAGGCACAGAACTAGAATTGTGGCAAAGTTACTGGTGAGAGAGCCACGGGTTCCCGCAGTGGCTTACGCACGTTATTTCTGTGTCTTATTACCGAGTAGATGCGGTACTATTCAATGTCTATTCATAAACTTGAGGCGCTCGATGCCCCAACGCCACGAAGGTCACACTCTGCAGTGCGCTGATAAGGAAGTACTGTAAACTTGGCTGTGCCTCTTATCAATAAGATTGCAGCGCACTTACTCCTACGTTCTCTGAGAAACTTGTGGGCCGTTCGCGCAGAGCTCCCAGGGAAATAGAAGGGCTCAGCGATCGCAGAAGCTAGCCATCCATCAGCATGTTCGGCTAAGAATGTCATGGGTCTTGTGGATTTGTTGCTTCCATAAAGCGTACCTCTCTACTCGTCGGATTTTCAAGTCTCCGGACGTGTCATTATAAGCGCCTTAGCGACACATCAATTTACAGTGACTACTCATATAATTTCCATGATTACACATTACTTACAGTCATATGACTACTAATATAAACCAAATGCAGAAGCAATGAGATTCAGTAACAAATACCGCGCTATGCTACCATGAAATGCACTGGTGATTCAAGGTGGGCATGTTGGCAGCGAGATATCGATATAGTCTGACCTTATCAAAGCCATCTAATCAACGACAAGGGTGTCTGGAGACTTGAAATTCGGGGAGTACTGGCCACTCAGCTTTATACTAGAGTATAGACTATCCTTCCTTCCACTCTAAAGGATCTCAGACCCAAGATCCGAAACGGAACGGCCATAATGACATAAATCTTATCAGAGGTGAGGAGAGGAATTTGAATAACAGATATAGTGTCTTTTGGGATATGACTCCCATACTAAATATTATCCATGACTGACTCTACCGGTCTCGAGATTCGTCATTCAAACTGCTTCGATGAAAATAGACCATTAAGACGTAAACGCTTAATATCTAAGACACTATACAATATTGTGGCGAAGTGACTAGGCCACAGGCTCAGCAGTGGCTTACGCGCATTACTACAGTGCCTTATTAACAGGGGTGGTTACGATAGACAAATATTTCTCTTACCAAGAATCCTAAAGTGGAGTTGAGACGGACGAACGTGGCTTATAAGCTTCCTGATTTGGGGTGCAAGTAGCTACCAAGTCTAAGACGAGTTATTTAAGCCTGGTGATGATAGGTACTTCAGTTACTAAGTCCTAGTCGAGCGAGGAATACTATAGCTTTTCTATAATTTTTTCTTTCAACTTGTGCTGAGTGATGGTTACTCTGCCGCTGGTGATGACGAGAGGCTGATTTGCCATTTTTGGCGTGGCGGGAAGTCCCCTGGCGCCCAATGTTGGACACTCGATTTTGCCATCACAAAGACTTAAGTTACATATTTTACATATGTTTCAGAGATTCGGAATTATCCGCTCGCGGCAGAAGTCAGTACATACATATTCCAACTGAGGTTCGAGGTTTCGGGCGCTAAGTCGTTTCGTTTCGGGGGTGGTGGGTTAATAGTTATGAGGAGGTTAGATATGCAAGTTGCAAACTACCATCGAGGACGAAGGACAAAGATACTGATTGGTAGCGGTCAGACTAAACCTATTCCTGTCAAAACGGATGGTATTGGGTGACGCTGTGGCTGGCGATAAGTCGAGAATATATACTAGGTGCGTATTTTGACTCCCGCGCTTGCTGACAGATTCTTCAGGAATCGGAAAATAGAAATATCGTCATGTCTCGTCGCCAGCCTCGTGTGGCTACGCTCGTTGCTTGCGTTGGCTGTGCGAATGGAACTTCTTTTTTCCAGATCCCAGGCGCCTCATGGTTATTTCGGGATGGTGGCACTGGGTTTCACAAAGTCTACCCCTCCAAACAGCATCTCTGACAATATGCACCAACACCACGTTTGGGATCTCATCCACCATTTACTCCCATACCACCAGCTTCACCACAGTCATTGACGATGATAGAATTACGCGACGCACAGTCGACTTTACTGTACCTAGATGATGCAAGCAAGATATCCCAGTAGACTGGTAGTCCTTATTTGCTAGAATTCGTCTCTGTCTCAGCGGCATGTCCTCTGGTGCAGCGTATATCTCTCCGTGTTCCCCCCCAACTCCTGTTAGTCTTTCCTCTCACCTACCCCATCTCCTTGACGCACATCATTCTTGGCCTTGATCTTCTTTCCTTTCACTTCACCACCACCACCACCGTCTCTTCTCTCTCTATAATTGATCCCAGGTGGATTGGTATTTGATTGCAATTACTATTCCTCTTTAATACTTCTTAATTCTGCTCCGGTAGCTTTTCAACTATCAACTTCACCATGACTATCTTCAGGAAACTCTTTGCTTGTGCGCTCGCATTCGGCGGTCTCGTTGGAGCATTCCCTCTCACCCGACGACAGGGAGGTGGACTATCGGACATTGACATCTTAAACTTGTACGCTACTACTCTCTCACTGTACTGAACCCACTAACAAACTCTAGCGCCCTAACTCTCGAGCACCTCGAATCAGAATTCTACAAGCAAGGCTTCGCAAAGTTCCCCGCCTCCGAATTCCAAGCCCTAGGCCTCGACCAAGCTGCCATCGACGGCCTCATCGCAATCGGCGAAACCGAAGCAACCCACGTCAAAGTCCTCACCAAAGCCGTCAAAGACAGCAAGGGCACCCCCGTAGAGCCGTGTACCTACGACTTCAAACTCACAACCGCCGCCTCAATGATCCAAACCGCACGGATTTTAGAGGCAGTCGGGATCAGCGCTTACCTCGGTGCCGCACCACTGGTAAAGGATAAAGCTATCCTCAGCGCCGCAGCATCAATCGTCACGGTCGAGGCCCGCCATCAAACATTTATCCGCACTGCACTAAAAGCTAAGCCAGTACCGCAAGCCTTCGATGCCGCAATTGGCCCGCTGCAGATCTTTACCCTCGCCTCATCATTCATTGTGTCGTGTCCCAAGGTATCGGACCTAGGGCTAACCGCGCTTCCACCTCTAAACGTTCTCGACGCCGGCAGCGTTCGCTCCGGATCGAGTCTGAAGATGGTTGTGCCCGACGCCCAGCCCGGGCTATCGTGCTCGTTCACTACCGGCGATGGAGGTCTGCAATTCTCGGCATTCGAGAATGGCGCGTGTGTTGTACCCGACGGAATCGGGGGTGAGACTTTCTTGACGGTTACGACGGAGAAGGAGGGCGCTGGAACGCTGGCGGATGATAAGATTGTTGCTGGGTATGCCCCCCCACCTTAACCCCGAGTGAATGAGATGCTAATTGTGTGCGTACAGACCGGCCGTCTTGGTTCTTTCATAAACCCTCGGCGTGTGCGTGTGCGTGTGCGTGTGTGCGATAGATGTAGCTAGTATCTACAAGTGTACTATGTAAATTAAGTTTGATACCCGACTTGCTTCTTTTTCTTCTTTGTTTCGCTTACGATTCTCTTGTTTTTTTTTGTATTATACCCATTATAATGGGTGGAATGGGTGTTGTGGGGGTGTAGAGGGCGCGAAGGCCCAGTAAGGAGTTGAATAAAGGTGGACTTGATGTCATCACTACCAGAGGGTGAATAATGATATTCCGTGATACTTTCGTTTCCCGTTTGGTGAAGAGTTAGGGTTATTGATGTAGTTTCGGTCAGGCACTTTTTTCCGCTGCACGGAAGCCTTGTTGGGTGAGCGTTTAATCGAGACTGTTAATATGGATTTAGGTAAGATGAAAGTGAAAGGAGGTTAATGACATCATGATTCTGTCACTAGAGACACAATGGCCTTTTTTCTTATGGAAGCTATGGTGTGGTGTGAAGTTAAACACTAAGATCCTGATGCTTAGAAACAACGGCACAGAAACTCAGAATCCGGAGAGTTCATCCATTCCCGATCAAAACCACCGTTTCCAGCCCAACTAAAGAGTAATAATACACAAATTAAACAATACCCTACACAGCAGCTTTCAGGGACCATCTATAATCCACCAATATAGAGCAGCGATCAAACCCACATACCAAAACACCCATAAACTCCGATTCCAAACCCAATCTAATTCCCACCCTCCACCTCTCCCTCACCCTCCCCAACAATCTCCAACTCCTCTCCACCCCGCGCAACCTTAACCCTCGCCACCATCCCACCCCGAATCCCACCCGTAATCAACCGATCCGCAAGCACCTTCGCTACCTTCCGCATAATCAACCGATTCAGCGGACGGGCACCATACTTCACATCATACCCCCTCTCCGCCAACCACTCCTTCGCGTCATCATCAACCTTCAGTACAATTCTACGCTCATCGAGTTTGCTTTGTAGCTCTTTGAGTCGAATATCAACGATATCCCGAATCGCCTCCCTAGACAGTGGGGAGAAGATGATAAAGTCATCAATCCTATTCAAAAACTCCGGTGCATACGCAGCCTGCACCGCATTCATAACCGCCTGTTTTGTCTCCGGTGCAAGTGTTTCCGAGGGCGGGGCAGCGATCAGCGCGTCCTGGCCAAGGTTGGAGGTAAGGACTATGATGGTGGAAGAGAAGTCAACTTTCCGGCCCTGAGCGTCGGTGAGAAAACCTTCGTCCAGGACTTGCAGGAGGAGGGATGAGATGTCGCGGTGAGCTTTTTCGAACTCGTCGAAGAGGAGGACGGCATATGGTTTGCGTCTGACGGCTTCGGTGAGTTGTCCGGCATCTTCGTAGCCTACGTACCCCGCTGGTGAACCGATCAAGCGGGAGATGGTGTGTTTTTCTTGGAATTCGCTCATGTCGAAGCGGAGGACTGCTTGTTCTGGATCTGGGGGTTAGTGATTTAGATGGAATAGACGACGGGGAGGGAAAGTACCAGTGCTGAAGAGAAACTCTGCCATCTTCTTGCAGAGCTCGGTTTTACCGACACCTGTTGGTCCTAAGAACTGAGTGGTATTAGCATATTAAGAGTCAAAAGGTGTCGTAGGAGGGACATACCATAAACGATGCTGTAGGCCTGTGCTCAGAAGTGAGGCCTGCACGCTGAAGTCGGACTGCATCTGCTACAGCCTTGAGGGCCTCGTCTTGACCCCGAACGCTTTGGCGGAGTATTTCTTCCATATTCATAAGTTTCTGGATTTCGCCGGACATGAGTTTCGTAGTAGGGATGCCGGTGCTCTTAGATACGACTACCGCTATGTCATCGGCATCAACGGAGTCGTGGAGGAGGGAAGAGCCCTTCATAGGCTGCTGTCCATCCTTGGGAAGCTTCGCTTCAAGTTGTGGGATAGTAGCGTACTGCAGCTTACTCGCCTTTTCGAATAGTCCTAGTCGACGTGCTTGCTCGAGTTCAATCCTAGCCTTTTCAAGATCTTCTTTAGCGCGTTTGATTGCTTGAAGCTCTGCACGCTCTTCCTCCCAGCGCTCAGTAAGTTCCTTGAGTTGGGCATTCTTTTCTTTGAGCGTAGCTTCAAGCTTGGCCTTGCGCTCCTTCGACATTACATCGGTTTCTTTGCGCAGGGATTCAAGCTCGATACGAATCGTTAGGATAGTGCGGTCGAGTTCCTGGATTGCATCAGGGCGGGATTCTTGCTGCAAGCGGAGAGCTGAGGCAGCTTCATCCACCAGGTCGATTGCTTTGTCTGGGAGGAAGCGGTCGGTGATGTAGCGATTTGACAGTGTAGCTGCGGCGACAAGCGCGCCGTCGGTGATGCGGACTCCATGATGTACTTCGTACCTGTCCTTGATACCTCTCAGGATACTGATAGTATCCTGCACCGACGGCTCGTTAACAAGCACCGGCTGGAACCGTCGTGCAAGCGCAACATCCTTCTCAATCTGCCTGTACTCCGCGAGTGTAGTCGCACCCGTACACTGCAGCTCCCCTCTAGCCAGCATGGGCTTCAACAAGTTCGAAGCATCAATACTCCCCTCCGCCTTGCCCAGTCCCAGCAACGTATGCAGCTCATCAATAAACAATATAACCTCCCCATGCGCATCATGTACCTCCTTCAAAACCGCCTTCAACCTCTCCTCAAAATCTCCCCTAAACTTCGCCCCCGCAATCAACTGTCCCAGATCCAACGAAATCACCCGTTTGTTTTTCATACTCTCCGGCACATCGCCCCCCACAATCCTCTGCGCCAACCCCTCCAGAATCGCCGTCTTTCCCGTCCCCGCAGGCCCAATGAGAACCGGATTATTCTTGGTCCGCCGCGAGAGGATCTGGATGGTCCGTCGGATCTCCTCGTCCCGTCCGATCACAGGGTCGAGTTTCCCGTCGCGGGCCCGAGCCGTGAGATCAATGCCGTACTGTTCGAGTGCGGGCTTCTGCTCGCCACCGCCAAGGTCCATGCGGTGTGTTCCACCCGGTGGGTGTGGTCCTCCACCGCGGCCATAGTTTGCGTAGTTCCGTGCGAATGCAGTAGGTAGGAGTCTTAGCTGTTGTTGCGATAGTGCAGCAAATCTCGATACAGTGGCGGGGTTTGGAAGTCGGACATGTCTGGTGGAGCGCGAGAGGATGGAGCGGAGAATTGGTCGTGATCGTGATAACATTAGTTGTAATTAGTTTTGATTCTCGAGAGGCAGAAGAGAAGAAAGTCGTGAAGAAACGAGACAAACGAATGTGAGGGGAGGCGAGTATATCAATGGCGAAAGTTCGTGGAGTGTTCTGGACATTTCTCGAATGTCGCCAGAGTTCGACAGGGATGACGTGCCCGAAATTTTGAGGGTAAGGACATTTTTTTCAGAGTGTAGAGCGAGTTGAGCCACCACGGCCACGTTTAGTCCTATTACGGTAATGATAGCCGCATTTAAACCTCTTCTGGAGTATACTACTAGATTTAGTCTAGTTTGTTGTTTTTAGTTTGGTACTTTAGTCAGCAGACCTACCGATAAGATAAGATCCGATAACCTGGCTCCTCGTGATCCCTAGACTTACATATTCGCAGAGCTAGAGACCCCTCTCCCTCTTCCTCTTCGCTCTCTACTTATCTATCTGCTCACCGATACGTAGCGATTGCGGATAAATTGACAAAAATTTCGGGTTTGCTGCCGGCGCGGAACGCAGCTCACCTGTTTGCGGAACGGATCAACTATTTAGCCTAATTGGGTGAAGCTCCGGTGGTTGAGAACTCCACCAATGGCTGACGTCGAACAGCATGTGAAGATGTCGAGGAGATGATCTTTGCCGCATTTGGTCCTGCATAGTACGAAATTTGAGGTTATTTTATCCTCATTCTTTGCCGCTACCTGCCGTCCTCCAATCGAAATAGCTTGATAAGGCTTATCCATTGCACTTCAGCGATTCCGATAACACACGTACGATCAACACATATATGAAACCCAATTAGGTTGCCTGCCCGGTGGATTAGGTACTTTTGCGGGGGTCCTCCGTTTCAGGTGAGGCTCATGTGAGGCCGGTAGACGTCTATTAGCCTCACATGAGGGTGACTGAAATATCATGTTGATGTGAGGATATTTGTTGGCTCATGGTAACCTCTCAAACTTATGACTATCCTGCCACTGTCACTCACACAAATCATTCAAGCAGATTTGACACCATTGCAGCAGACTGCAATGGTGACAGTTGAGACACACTATCCTCAGTTGAAATTCTCATGCCACAGTAACTAGTCAGGTAGGAGATTTTAAGTATTCTCACAATCAGCATTTTGGAGACTCTTGTGCAATGCTGCAAAAACTAAAAACTCTTTACCTTCACAGCCAAATAAAACATTACATAGCAGTTATTCTGTGATGGGGTTGTCACTTCTGGGAGTTACTTTTAGCTCTACAATTATTTCCTACTACACCCGTAATTTACATGCAGATGTGTGTGGGGGGGTGACAAAATGCTGGTGATGATGGTGGTGGTGGTGATGATGATGGTGATGATGGTTGTCATGGACCTATGGGCCATAGTAAAGGTGTGTGCTGTTGTGTACTTAATCTACTCATTCCCGGCCTGGTACTTGAAGCGCGGCTGTGAGTGTAGCCGCAGCTAACAAAATCCTGTCAGAATTCTAATATGAGCCTGGCAGGCATGACAGACCTCCAGGAGTGCTATGGTTGCAGCTGGCTGCAACCGCTGCAAATCTATCTGGTATCAACTGTGCCAGTACTGTCATGAGTATGCAAAGTCAAATCAAGGTGATTGCAAGATCAACCTCATATGCGCCTCATATGAGCCTCACCTGAAACGGAGAACCCCCGCTAAAGTAGGGACCACAGGGCGCCGACCTGGGCTGAAGTCCTTCCAAGAGTAACCTTGCTCTAAATAGTTTACCAGCAACAAAAGCCTTCACCTCATAAACCGTCAACAGCAAAACTAGAACACGAGCACAAAACAATAAAGCAGGAACAAAACAGCAATTCCACAGGCCCCTCAAAAGAAATCATCCCGTATTCTAGCCCGGAACACCTGCACATATTTTGCAACATAAACCACTCCATCTAAAACTGTTCACACTTACCACCTTCACCGTCCTCAGAATCTTTCTACAAACCGGTGGACCAGCAAAATCCCTATCAGCCATCATCTTCTGACACTCAGCACCCTCAACCCTGTTTGCATCCTTCCTGCGACTCAGCCTATCCATCAATTCCACTAAGTTCCTGAAATTCCTTCTTCATCGCGGCTAGAGCTATCGGCTTCCATGATGGATCTACCCGTGAAATGGTGACTAAACTCTTCCGGCAGAAGAGAACTAGCAGCTGTATAATGATGGAAAGAAGCATGAACGACGAGTATACGCTAGTGATAAAAGAGAGACAGGAAGCGCAGGTTAGCGACGACTTTGCAGATTCTATTGCGCAACGAGATATCAGAAGGCAGTGCTGCAGATTAGGCGATGGCGGGGTAGTTTGCAGTGTAGTGATTGATGAGAATAGGTCCAAAGAGCATGTGCAAGTAGGAAGGGTACAGCTCGGCTGCAACTCGAGGTTAATGTTGTATAGTAGTTAAGAACTCGATGTTGCCTGCGATTCGTAAATCATCACGTCAAAGCACCTGTGAACTTCGTCCACATGTTCTTGTTTCGTATCGAAAGATTTTAGTCCATCCACTAAACTCACTTCCCACCATTAGGTAACGATGTTTCTAGCTGGGGGAGACTCAAACTCGTTGAACCACGCAAATTCATCCACCAAAAGCTCGCGAGGCGCTTCGGCTTGTTGGCATAGCTGGGTCCACCCGGAATCCCTCTGCGCATAAACATCGTTCGCTGTGGCGGGTTGCGGTATAATCACCTGCGCTACCTCCGCGTGCTGCTGCTCTTCCTCGTCGTCCTCGGCGGATCTTCGACGCCTGCGTGGCTGTCCCATTGGTTTCTGGAGAGAGTAGTTGCAGCGCACTTGGTCCTTTACGCAGCGCTCGCAACTAGTGGGCGTTCCAGAGCACTTGAGCTTCCTGGTATCTGTGTGTGGAATTAGCTTGAAGAGATCTCGGAGATTTCATTATGTGGGGTATGTTGACGCACGGCACTCATCACAAGCCGAGCGTTCTTTTGATTCATTGTCTGCAGAGTAGTGTTTGGCGAGAGTGCAGGCGAAGATGGTCTTAAAGAGAAGAGTTCAGAGCTTGAAAGAGTGGCAGATAGTCTCTTCATATCTAGAACTTTTGACAGTAGCAAACTTGTTCCTCTAACTCTTGACTGAGATTACGAATCAAGCAGACGAACGCTGGATGGATGTTATGAGAGCTTGGAACCCTAACCCCTAACACAACCTAGTCTGACGTGAGTGTGGGTACTCCTCTAGGTCGCAGAAGGAAGCTGCTGTGCAGCGATTGCTTCAATAGGACTCAACACCGGCTGCGGTAAGGGCGGGGATGCTAAATAATGGTGTCAATTCATATATCAACATTGGCAAGAGTACTGAACGACGATTGGTTAGGCCATACCAATAAGTACCATGCTGACTGAAATATTGCTGGATTTAATGCATCCCTGATTGTGTCCAGCCTGGCCCCTGTTCAGAACGTGAAGAAATATATAGATGGAGATGACGTTGACTACTTGGAGTGTGGTACACTAGGGTTCCGAGACTAACCAAGCTCTTCCGGTGAGAGTGATGGGTTTAGACAAGCAGCATGCCAAGAGCAATTCTTCATGCAGTACCACCAACCAGCTCTGCAATGTATCATGGGAGGAGAGGCCATGGTGGTAGTAGTTGCCGGGATGAGTGAACTAGAATAGCTCGACCTTGCACGAGATAGATTATTGTATTGAGTAGTAACAACGCATGAAAATTCCGTGGCTTGTTATTGGTGCTGTGGCAGTAATGCTGGATGTGCTCCACGCTGAGTGTCGTATGGACCGAAAACTAGTAGCGAGCTGGGGGACTAGAGGAAGAAAAGATGGTACATAGCTATGGATCCCTAAAACAAGAAATTCCCCCGGTATCATATCAAAAGAACACTGCTCAATACTACCAAGCGGGATGCCGGCCGGACGAACAAAGAAACAATGGGTCCTGCAGATGTAACGATTGAGATGTGCGAGCTGAAGCAAGCTCAACTTATGGTTGATGAGTGCATTCATGGTATGTTTGAGATGACTGCTCTTTTTGCTATCCCGCCGTGTTTCAACCGGATTTGTGACGACTTGACTTGTGAAAGTGGCAGTGGTTCAGTTGAGACAGGATATTCTTTGTCGATGGAGAGAGCTTTTGGATGATCTTGAGACAAGGAATTGCGTGTGGTGCTGAAGGAAATGATTCGACGTAGGAATTCAAGGGTTAAAGGCAAGTGGGAAGAGTCTAAGAGGTGTGTTCGCAACCAGTATCTGCCTCCTTCGCAAGCCCAGTCAGAAGTTTTAGGACCGAGCTAGCCGACCGACGAAAACTCTGGGCACGAGAGCATCTGAGAGGTAAGTACTGGACAGCAAGTCGTTAGTATATCAGCATACACAAGTGTACTTTGCTTGCCTTCACATGCGCCTTCCTAACCGCAGATCTGTGGGTGAACTGCAGTTAAGTAATTTCACAGACGTACAGATTCTTAAATTCATCTTAAGACGCCTCCCCACTTCTCCTCTACCATCTCAGACAGCTTCCAAACGGCTCTACCTCTTCCTAGCTGTCAAAATGTCACTACTCTTACTCCAGCTCCTCTCTTCGTTATACATTGATTTATACGCAGCCTCTCCCGCCCACACACGGCATTCTCCACAGCGTGGCTTCTTCTACTGTTTTCAATGATTTCGACACACAACGATGCGTCTATACGCCCCACCCTGTACCTGCTACGATGGCTACATCAGGAATTTGGGTATGATCTACTATCTACAGCCACGTAAGAAACTCCAGTTTCCAGGATATCGGCAGAACACAGGTGACACAATTACTATGGCCTAGGAAACCCGACTGATTCCTCCGAGTATTTTTTAAAAGAGTACACGAAACCCGTTGCTCAACTCCAACACCACCAGCGCACCACAAGACCCTACGGCCGAATACAATTTGATTACAAACAAAAAACCATAAGACCTTACCTAAACAGGTATTCACGCTTCTAATTACAAAGAAATTGTGCACGAAGACCTATTCTACGGAATTAAAGCGGCTGGTGTTGTTCACGAGAGGAGATATCCCGGAACTGAGGAGACCATTGACATCACAGCACGAGATTGTTGAAAAGTACTGATTGCTAGAAGCTTGTATTCTAAGTACAGGTACATTCATGATCTTATATACGCGGTATTCGGAGTATGTCTTGTACGCATGCATGCGCACTCAGCTGGCATCTCCAGCTGAGTCTGGAATGACCATCATCTTAGGGAGATTATGCATCAGCCCAACTGAAGCCATACGTCAGGGAGATATATCATATATGCAACAGAGATGTCTCGGGACTTTGTGAGTGATATCCGATGCTTTACAGATTCTGTTTTCGTGTTCTACACGATCGGCCTCTCCTCGTCAATTTTACGAGAGATCTAGATGATACGAAAGGTCTTCATAGAGAAGGCTACTCCATTAAAGCGGGGGAGTAAAAAAAAAGGAGTATCCAGTTTGTCGGACGAACTGTATGAACGCCTCGTAGAGTTGCAAAAGACTTATGAAGCTGGGGGTTGGACCAAAAGTATAAGTCCTTAGCAAGACCAACCAGGTATATTTTCTTGGTGAATCTCGATAATTATACAAACTAACAACGTTTCATCGTAGAATAGCGGAGAGAAATTTTGTTGCGTACGAAACCCATGGGGAATTCGTCCAACTCCTTACAACGCAGTTCTACGGTACTGATACCTTTTATATTCGGGAACCAGTGTTTATGTTTGTTTACGGCAAACATATTGAAGAATTCCGAATTGATAAAAGGGAACTGGGTGGGAACCTCGTTTCAGAAAGCTTTGTTCGCTGAAGAGCTCGAGTTTGGTCTGTCGGGTTTTGTGGGAACTATACATTGCCTAGTGTCATAGGGGTGGGGTTTAACGTTTGCTATGCTATCGGGACCCTTTTACAAGTATATCCCAAATAACTTTTTCGTGTTACGACTTTCCTATATGCTTCCCTTTCACATCTGTTTCGGGAGAAGGAATCACAGGTCCATAGAACCGGGAGACTCCTCCTAAAGATCGGAACGTGAAACACCTACTGCTGGACTGCCATAGTGCTCTCCCCAGTCGTCGTTACTCTCATAGGTTCAATTAAACGCTCGCAATGCTCCTCGCTAGCTATTTACCTATGTTTCGACCCTTACACCAAACCTTTTCGTTGTCCAACCGATTGGCCTACTGGCCAAACGGTCGACTTTTTGGTCCAATTAGCCAACGGGAAGATTTGGCATACGGTTCGGAACACATACATGCTTTTAAACACTCCATCCCCCTTTTGATACAACGCCGTATAGTCCTGACGATATCTTCGTTTCGGGCGGTTTCGTCGCGCTATCCAATAAACCATTAGTAGTAGATGCACATATTCATCAATCGTAAGCTTATCTAATCTCATCTTAACCCATATCTGCAGTTGTTAACTTCTTTGCTAGAATAGGTGCTGATATCAGCAACGGTCCGGATGCGGCACCTGTCGCAATAACTGTATGGCCACGTTGACGCTGTTCACTGAGGAATGTCGGAATATGGCCAGTACCGCGACTTTGACATTAAAACGCTTTCTTAGGTAGAAGAGCTTGATTGTACTATTGACTTGCGCGTGCGAGTATTGGTTCCACCTAGCAAACGTTTCGAGAAATCCCCACTTCCTTAACGGTCGCTCAGCTCGCCATCATCTTCAACAAGGCACTGTCAGGGACGCCTCCGGTGCGTCACTTCAGTATGGACCTCATCAGTCGGTAGGGTATGAGAGAAGAGTCATCCTTCATGATCCCTGGGGGAGGTCTAAATAGGCTAGATTAGTACTAACCGGGATTATTCTAGCCTTCAAAACCCTGTGTAAATCTGCTTATATTTGTTCCGACCCATAAGCCAAATTTTCCCGTTGGCCAACGGGCCGACCCATATGCCAACTCGTGTTTTTGATGAATAAGTCAACCAATATGCCAACCGATTAGACCGACCGAGGTGCCAAGTAAGATATTAGGAGGAGGTTAGGAAGGCGCAGTGAAGCACTATTTCTCTCAACTTTTGAACTTCCACATCATCACAACTGTCCTGCTTCATCATGGTGACTATCTTGTGCCTCCAACTCTATGAGAAATTATATCAACTATAACAATAAATCATGATTTCTTTAGCTCTCACCACCTTCCCCATTAGCACTTTTGTTAGGTTCGCCCAACTACAGCATCTACACCAGCTGCTTCTAGTGCCAGTAGTACTAGGAAAGTTATAGAGTACAAAAATTCGTTGAGTTTCCAAAGGAGAAGCCGAATGTCCAAAAAGAGTCAATGCGAGCCATCCTGTTAGCGAGTGGATTGACCAATAGGCCAAAGAGTTGACTGCTTTGCCAATAGGTTAACTGCTTTACCATTTGGTTGACCCATACTCCAAGTCTTCCCATTGGCCAACAGGTCGACCTATAGACCAAAGGGCTGACTGCTTTGCCTATAAGTCGACCTGTTGGCCAACAGAAAAATTTGGTGTATGAGTCAGAACATATTTATGCCTAGATAGTAAGAGTACGTATGCGGCTACCGCGTCCGAGTTTGACAGACTTTCAGGCATACGATAAACACAGTGTCCCAACAGTTCTAGTAAGTTACTGAAGATTGCATCAGTGAATAGGTGAGGCTCTGTGCATAGCAATGTACCTATTTCAAGTGGATGACATGATTCAGTAGCTGCAACCATGATATTGATGGGACTAAAGGCGAGTTCTTTTGTCTTACTGTGACCACCTCCACTACCCTCTGTATAGGCCTCTACAGTTGCTGTAGGTATTGTCATTGACTGCAAAGAGCTCACAAAGCTACACCCTGCTAAACTACTGCTAGCCAAGATCCAAGACGCACGGCGAGAAAGTTGAAATTTTGAGGTGGTAGGACGCTCTGTTCCAGGTTGTCTCAAAGGAGTTTCATATCCAACTGACTTGCATGGTCCGACGCCACTTAAAGTGCTAGTAGAGCGCATAGGCAGCATCAGACAAATCTCACGTTACTCATCAGCTGGCGTGGCGGTCTGAGACTAGGCAAAACGCCAGTCAGAACAGGAGTTTCGTGAGCTGATCCACCTAGGCACAGGGAGTTGTACCGATAGCCCTACTGCAAGGCATTAGCCGGGTGCATGTCTCGTACCTACAACCCTAGCCCCAGGCCACCACCGTACATACATATCCCCGCCGCCGCCACCGGCTGAACCTCCCAAAACCACAATGACCTTAACACTCACCACCCTCCCCTCCGAAATCCTCTTCCAAATCCTCTCCCACCTCTACGCCGCAAGCATCCACACTCTCCACACCCACCCCTTCCTCACCCTCCCCCTCGTATCCCGCTCCTTCCACACCCTCACAGAAACCTACACACACCACCTCCTCTCCACCCTCCGAACCCCAGCATCCGCACCATACCGAAAATCCTACCTCGCCCACGCAGCCACACACTGCACGTTCTGTTCTCTCGAAGGCTATACTGCTGCGCTGCTGCACCCCGAGATCTCGTGCTGCCCGCGCTGCGACAACAAGGTGTTCCCAAAGATTACGCGGGACACGGCGGCGGGGTTCTATATCCTTGACAAAACCCAGCTGGCAGAGAACTGTATATGCTCAGAGGAGGGGAATGTGTTCGATGAGGTGCAGGTGCGGGGGTATGCGGAAGCTGTCCACGCCGAGGCAAGCGCGTATCTACGAGCGGCCGGGGACGAGGCGTTGAGAGGGAGGATTGAGAAGTGTGTGCTGGCTGCAGAGGTGATGTTAGAGAATTGGGAGGAAGGGTGGCAGGGCGAGCGGAGGGAGGAGGAGGACGAAGAGTGGGAGATGTGGGAGGTGTGGAGGAAGTCGTTGGTATGCCGACGGGAGTGGTTGGAGGGGTTGGGAAGGTTGTATGGTATCCCCGTGAAAGAGATGGAAGAGACGTGCTTTTCTTGTGACGGTGAGTGCCATTGCGGTAGAAATGGGCTCAAGGAGACTGGAAGAAGGGTAGGTACGAAATAGAGTTATTATTTACTGGGAGGTATGAATTCGGTGAAATACTTGAGCTAGTGGTTACATTCCACGACTACGACTACGATGCCCTCTCTATTCATCACCCCAAAGAAGGCTATTTTTGTCAACATCTTAGGCCGCTCATGCCCACCATCGTCCTCCAGGAGTAATTATGTATGTATATCAGATGGGTGGGAGATATCTTCGACCATGCCAGTACTAAAACCCTCCCTGAAAGAAAGAAAGTGCATTTTCCCCATCACCGCCCATTCTTATCCTATGAACCTCAGGAATGGCACTTCCCTGAAATCCTCGCTTTGTTTCCAAGTTTCCATGGACAAAGAACCCCCTCTCCCTCCCATAAACCTCCCCCCATAAAATCTCCCCTCCATAAAACCTCCCCCCCCATAAAGCCTCCCCCCCATAAAACCTCCTCCCCATAAAACCTCCCCCCCATAAAACCTCCCCGCCCCACCCTCCCGTCGAGTTATGCCAACAATGAACCTGCTCAAAGACTTTAAACGCATCGACGACGGGTTGATACACTACAGCTGTGGGCACAGGCGGCCGGCAACAGAGGCGGATGGAGATGTTCGCGCGAGCGGGTACAAAGATATGCAGTGTGAGGACTGTTTTTGGGAGTGGTATCAAAAGAAGAAGGACCTGGTGGAGATGATGAAGGGGAAGGTTGGGTTAGGGAAACGGAAGAGGGGGTAGGTGGGTAGAGGGGTATTGGCGTTGTTGATGTTGGAAGGGTATTGGGCAGTATTGAGTGGTGGGTCTGTGGGCGTGAGAAGATAGACGATTGTGGCTCTGGAGTAAATCCTGAGGCTGGATACAAGACGTTGAGTCCTTTACCTATGATGAACATATTGTCCGAGCAGCTTTCACACCTTTCAATAGGTCAGAATTTGTGCCTGGGATATTCTAAGCCAGATTATGTAGTCTTTGAATTCACCACCGATGCCCTTATTAACAGCCAGCTTCGCCATACCTTCCCTTCACCCACCAACCAATTCCTTCCCACCACTCCACCATCCCACAATCCCATCCTTCCAACAACAACAATCCAAAATGCTCATCCTCCTCCCCACCCACATCTCCATCTCCCCAAGCCACACCATCCAAACCACCACCCTCCTAACCCCAACCACAACCTTCCCCGAGCTCCTCCACATCCTCCTCCACAAACCCACCGACTTCGGCATCCCCCTCCGTCTCACAAACCCCCATATCCACCTCCTCCCATCCACCTCAGAGCCCCTCCCGATCCATGACGACAGCACCTGGGAACACGCACGCCGCCACATCCTCTCGCACCCCACCGCCGGCCTCGTCATGACTGCCACCGCCGCCACCTCTCCCCCCACCGCCGGAATCCCCGTCAAGATTACAGGCTACACGCGCACCGGGAAGGTCGACATCGCCACGCAGGTCCCCGTGTGTGCCGGTGTTTCCTACGCAGGGTTTGTAAAAACCCTCGAAGGGATCGGGCGGGGGGTATTCCCCCACGCCGACGTGGTGCTGTCCCATGTAATCGTGTACGACCACTCTGGCCGGGGGACGACGATACACTGTTCCTTGGACTTCACCGGCCTTTCAGAAGTTGGCAAGATCGGACTGGTTTTTAGGATTGAGAAGGAGGGGGTGAGTGGGAATACCGAGAGGGTGGTGGAGGTTATGGAGGAGCTTGGGTTGGGGGTGTATGATGGCTCGAACCTGAATGGTGGGGTTAGGGTTTGGGGGTGTGGCGGGGTGTGGGGGTATGACTTTTTGCGTGGTAAGATGCAGTGGGGTGATGGGTGGCTGTCGAGCGCGGATGGGACGGTGAGTGGGTCTGTGGAGAGGTGTGGGGGCACTCATTATGGAGGTTTTGGGGGTGTTTTGGAGAGGTGCTTGCGGTGTGTTGATCGTTATGGATACCACGGATACTACGGGCATAAGCATAAACACCACCACGTGCATGGCTTTGGACATAGGAGGTATGTACATCTGCTTTGTGCAGCTGTGGATTGTTGCTAATTCGCGTGTTTAGCTCTAAGTGAGTACGGAACCGGAGGTGACGCGGTAGTCTTGGTTTTTCATTATGTCTGGTGGTGTTGTGTACAGCTATTTTTATAAGTGGAAGCATTTACTCCCGTTACGTCTTCGTGCTCTTGCTGTCTCTCTATATACAAATAACAAGACCAAGTTAGCCCCCACCGGACAACAACAGGCGTGGGGTCGAGCAGCTTTCCAACACTCCACTCTGAGTACGCCGTGCATAAACAAAGCCAAAAGTAAAGAACAACCATGAAAGAATGCGACAAAGCAAGAGTGCGACAAAGTAAGAAAGCAACAGTAGCAAAATATGAAGAGGTGTTGCAGTTGTGACGGCCCTGTTAATTAACCGAACTAAACACAAACAGGTGATAGCTACCAACTCGTTGAGTTTTCAAGTCTCCGGACACCCTACCGCGCGAGATAAACACGAGCTTTCAAACTATCGCAGAGGCCTGATTCCTCGTCGTCCGCCGCAAATCACTCTTAAAGCCGGCGACACTCAGGCCCAGAGTGTCACCCTCAAAAGACTGGTACAAAAGCTTAAATCCAATGCGAAGCATTGAGTCATGCCCGCCATCCTCAACAACCGAGTTGAAATATGAGGACATGAAGTACGGCCCATCACTCGGTGTTGATGGTTGGACGGTATTCTCCTCTTTCTCGTCTCTATCTTTAGTACACTTTCGTACAATACAAGTTGCTCACTCTTCGCTCCGTTTATTCCCACAGGTTTAGGTATGTCACAAGCGCAGCTACCTCTTGATCATACTAAATACTACGCACCCTAAAAGAATATTCCCAATTTCGGTTTTACGGCCTCAACTGACAGCTGAAGCTCTGGTGGCCAAGTTGGTAAGGCGCAGCACTAGTATGCAATGCTGAGATCCTCGGTTCAACTCCGAGTCAGAGCAGACCAGTAAGCCGTAGGCTTTTTGCTTTCCGGCACTAAGTACATGATGTTTGGTTCAGCGCTGTGGTAGGCGGACGGTTCGTGTTGCAGGGCACAGTTGTCATTCCCCTGCTGTAGCGGTCCAGACTATGCACCTCGCTGTTTATTCGAAGTATTAACCTCTACTACTCTGGCTTAACGAAAACACTAAGTATGAAAAAATATGAACCGGACGGAAAGTGTGGGATAGAAATGGTGCAGATGAATCATAGAGATAGTGATCGATGTCGAGAGACTGAGATGGTGGAGGTTGCTGTGATTGGTTTGGATTATGTGGTGCTTGGATAGATCAGAGTTCAAAACTATAGCTCCATCCTTTCTCGCTCCACCTCATGTCTTACGAAGCATCGTCCCCCGAGCCCCGCGAGCGCCGCATCCGTACGTTTTTCCGGGAGAACTCACCCTCGTCTTCGGCAGCGGCGAATTCCAAGAAATTGGATAAGCTCATCGACGAAATCGCGCGCGACGATCATTGTTCGTGAATCCATACATGCACCTCCATTCAAGTTTGCTGACCTTGGTTCTAGTGACTACCGAGGAAAAGCTCGTATGTTTTGAGAAAGCCGCTTCAAAAATAGACATCCAAGTTGCGAAGCTGCAAGCTGAACGTTATGCTAGTGAGTGTTCAAGACGGTTTGGCTGCCAAGTGCTAGCTTCTGATCAGTGACCTAGACATGGACGAAGCCACTCTTTGGCGTACGCTTATCGAGACCAAATGCGTATGTTCCATTCGCGGACTACATGTGAGTGACGACAAGGTTGGTGAGAGATTCGGACTTCACGATGTTGCGGTTCCGCACGGTTGGCATGAGTATGTGGGGGGAGGTTTGAAGATGTGTCGGTGTCACGAGGGATACTTTGCTTTCGACATGGGCGCTAGACATGCCATGCTCGTGTCTGAGACTCTTGCTGGTGTGCTGAAATACTTTGGTGATGAAGATGACCAGACGGAAGGGAACTGGCGACGCTACGGCTCTGCTTACGACAAGTATGCCCCTGATCAGTGGGCGGAATACTATTGTTAAGTGTACTGTTGTACATACGATACCTCAGTAATGAGGTAGGTGAGCGTGTTTTACGAGAAAACTGGGCTTATTTGAGACGCGAGAATAGTCCGACTTATCCCCTACAGTAGTCAAATACACCCGATTTGGGAGCGATGTAAATGATCATTCATACATGACGTGCACTTCACCAATCAGAAGCCCTGCCACCCATTGATTAGTATTCCCTACTACTCCTAAATGACTATTGTGACTAATCTACAAAATTGAGCGTGTAGGGATGATGACCTTAGGATTGCTGTGCGCACTAAACTCCCCGGAAAGCATCATAAGTCTTTAGTGCCGGCGTACGAAAACTTCATAACTGTTCCCCAATATCCCATCCACTAGAAATCTTTCCCACCAGCACGGCTCTCCAATTAGCCCTCTATCCATAGAATTTCTCAACTCTGCCCCAGCAACAGCTACAGGCCTGAAATTATGCTCTTCATCCAAGACACAATCAACATCTCCTGGCAAGCTTCAGCCCCCGAAGGAATGTCCTCCGTTCACATTAATCAAATCATCCCATGTTTTCTTCATCATAAAACGGATAAGTGAAGACTCCGCGCAGTACCAAAAATAATTGCAGGAGTACTTGCCGCGCCTTGTACTCGGAAGAAGTGTTCCCGTAGGTTAGATCGGTTAGATGACCCTCGACCGGGCTGGTCTATGCCAATGGCGGCTTTCTCAAGGCTGACCAATCTATGGATCTGTAGGTGACTGTTTGAGGGAAGTCTATCGACAGTTCTCAAATCCTCAAGAACGTACATGCTCTATCGGTCGTGGCGCGCCTTAGGTTCGGATCTAGCTATTTATTGAGGCGATAATGTCTGTTGGCTTAGGTACTATTACCGTTCCGATCGTGGGAAGACCTGCGAGCACGAGATCTTGCGTCCTTTTGGTGGTGTCTTGTCAGTTTGGTTGCCGAGCGGGCAGACCTTGTCTTCCCTACCATTCTGTACACATCCGTAGACTGTCTTGACCTCCGATAGTCCAGCACCAGGCCGCGAAAAGCTATAGGCCCTTTCAATCTCAGATCTGAGAAATCTGCAAATTTTTGAGCAAGTCTCAGATCTCAAATTTAGGAGAGGGGTTATTGCCCGACTCTCAGATCATCGTCTCAAAATCTCAGGTCCTAAGAAAATATTTAACTGTCGTCGTACAGGCTGGAGCTAGGCTCGGATTCTGACGGAAGGTACTCTAGTATCGCTAACACTGGCAGTCGCAGTAATCCCATTATTCCTGCGTCCCTGCATGTACATGATGCAGGATATCCCTAGACTTCAACCCAATGACCAGATCTTCTAGCTCGGAATCAAGATCGAACCCACGGCCCTGCGCCATTCCCTCCCACTCCTCACTTCAACCTCCCCTTCGCCCACCTCCACCCACTCTTCAAAACATCCCTCGTCATCCCAGCAGCCCGCTTCACCCGCTCCCGCTTCCTAACGGGCTCGCCCCAAAACCCCCGACCGCGCAAATTCCAGCATCCGCATAACGATCTCAAGATCCTCTAGAAATATCTGGTCTGGGAATCGCTCGTATAAACACAAGGTGCAGCACGGGAGCGCAAGATCGTCCTCGGCGCGTTTTGTTGCCGTCCCGCAGTAGTGGCAGCTATTGCTCATGTGCAGCAGGTATGTGGTTCGGTGTGTGCTTTTGGATCTCGTTTCTGTCGGGAAGCGCACGGCGCGCAAGTGTTGACAGTACGCTTCGACGGAGGCGTGGAGCGATCTGCTGACGAGAGAGAGCGCTAGGTATGGGTGGTTGCTGCCGGTGCTCCAGGTTGGTTCGGTGATGGGCCTCCGGACCGTGACGGTGGTGAGGTGAGAGAGGATTTTGTGGTGGATGTCGTAGGGGAGGGTGGAGAGTGTGTGCATTCTAGTCGAAGTGGATGTGGCAGCAGCGGAATATGTTTATGTGTGGGATAGAATGTCTGATGGAACTTGCGAAGGGGAGTTTGAGGTTGAGATATGGTGGACAAGGATCTCGAGCTGGGTCGGTGACGTACTGCGGGGCATACTTAGGTAGACTTACCTTTGAGGAGCTTCAAAGTACTTCCTAGATTGGAGTACTTCCCGTCGCTCTATTGACATCTATTCGAGCCCGTTAGAACTATGTTCGAAAGTTCTATCCAAATAGATAGAGGTATCTATTTCTAATAAGTAGAAAGAGGGGGGAGGCTTCTATCCAGACCTCTATAGAGGTGCGAACTTGCATCAACCCCATTTAAGAACTACTACTAACAGCCGAATAGAAAAAAGAGTGCTAGTACGAGCGGCGGGAAGCACCTCTTGTTCTATTGAGATTTCGGCTTCTATAGAATACGTCCGAATAGGTGTCAATAGAACGATGGAAAATCCTCCATTATCACCAAAAGCCGCACACCACGTCAGCTTGTTCTAGGTTGTCTCGCACAACTTCTCTTCCTCCCCACGTATTTCAAGCGTCGTAAGCGAGGATGATGCGTGTAACCTAAGACCTGCAGTAGTCAAAAAAACTTTTGCAAGGTATCTAGTATAGCCAATCAATGTGGGATTTAAGTACGGATCGAGATCGACTAGAGTAGGCAGCCTCAGCCAAGAATACTTTCATACTCGTTCCGTCAGGCTCCTCTTCACATGCTCAGCTTCAGTAGCTGTATAAGTACCTTTAAACCCACTCTCTAACACCTTCATGGCGGCTCCTGTTCATTCCCGGACGGAGCATGATCTAGCATCGGATTCGGGTGCGCGGAGGCGGTCAGGGCTTGGGTCAACCGTGAGTGGGGCGTCCTCGACCTTGCAGTCCAGCGATGTACCCGCTTTCCCGCCGATATGCTTTCGAATATCCAATATACCTTCATCCTGGAGCTATGGACAAGTTGTCGATTACCTTCGGAAGCTAGAGCCCACTCGACAACTGCAATTTCAACTCTCACTATATCCATCACTCTCGAATACGGATGGGAGGCAAACTGCTTTACTGAATCTGTTCAGCGGTTCAGATTACTTTCGATTCCTCGACCCCCACATTTTCCACTATAAAAAGATTGCAAATCCTGAGCAAGCCATCTCCAGTGGAGAGGTGGAGCATACGGATCTTGCCATTGATAGTCATTTCATTGGCTTGACACCCTTACATACGCCCAAAGATATTGCTGCAGAGTATGTGGACAGTCTTAATACATTTATGTAAATATGTTGATGTCATTCTAGCGTGGTCGCTGTAACGGGCCTTGCAGGTCACGCTTATGGGTCATGGAGAAACCGCCGAACTCACAAAATGTGGCTGCAGGATTTTCTACCAAAGGACATTAAAAATATCCGAATTACAACTTACGGCTATAATACTCGTCTCACCAAAAACAATCTTGATATGAGCCGGCTAGAGGATCACAAGAGACATTTAATTTCTCAGTTAGAAATAGTAAGGTACGAGGACAAGGTATGTCAACGTCTAGCTCCCGCATCTAACTTGTATTGACTCTTGAAGAACCGGCCCATTATCTTTGTCGGTCACAGTCTCGGTGGCATTCTTATACTGCAAGTAAGAGAAATGATGCTCAAGAATTGTATCTCGCATACTAAGAAATTATCAGACTCTGCTAGAGTCCAAGGCGAATCAGGTACACAGCCATATTCTAGACTCAACACATGGCGTCATACTCTTTGGAACCCCACACAACGGCCTCCGTACATCTGAGCTGGAAGAAATGGTTAATGCTGAATTGGAGGCTGGTCATGTCGACGCGTCGAAAACTAAGTTGCTTGAGCAGCTCCAAGAGGGATCGCCTTTTCTTGAAGCTCAAAATGATTCTCTCCGCCACATCCGGGATAAGTTCAAGATTGTTAGCTTTTATGAGACTCATTTGACACCGGCAGTGAAAACGGTTCCACCGCCTTGTGTACTCTTTGGTAGGAGCTGATAAACGCTAACTTCTGTGCTGACAGTCGGGTACCGGTAGCACCAAAAGGGATGGTTCAAACATTGAGATGGTCAAGCGGCATTCTGCTCAATTATACTGGCCGAACGCGAGCATATATCCAGTGAACGAAAACCACACGAATATGGTAAAGTTTGCGGTAGAGGAGGATGATACATACCAATGTGTGGTCAATCATATGAAGGAGTGGCTGAAGACTATCAATGAGCGAGATGGGAACAAAGCCACGAAGAAGACCACAATATCCCAAAAGTACCTGTGGACTGTTATTGTGCCATTGCTTATCTTGTTGGTTTGGCACCTCATGGGTAGCGGAAGAGTTAGGGTATGGTTTTCTGAGGTCAAGAGCCGCGTTTTTCTTGTCGATATTAATAGCTGATACTTGACAGGTTACTCAGGAAGACGGGATGGGTCCAGAGGGGGCAGTTCTGGGCACGAGATTTTTCGGCCCTCAGAAGAATAGTGGGGTTCGTAAAAGTTTAGTGATGCCTAGATACGCGGCTGAGGCTGCACTAAATCGTGACTCGTCTCAACTGAATGGTTTGTATCCGATACCCTGTATGAATTATTAATGCTTACTTTACATACCTGGTTATAGGTATAGACTTTGCCGATAAATTCCAAATCCCTTTTCAGTTGGGCTTCGAGAGAAACAAAAAATTTACAGGTAGAGATTACCTACTAGACCAGTTGGATCTCGCTTTGAAAACCCTCGACCGTCATTCATACAGAGCCATCGTTCTTTACGGGACAGGAGGGGTCGGAAAAACTGAAGTAGCTATAGAATACGCTTATCGACATCAGAAGGATTTCGATTCTATATTTTGGGTTGATGCTACCAGCCTATCGACTATCCATCGAAGTCTCAAGGAGGCAGCGAGACGAATTATAAGACATTATAAGAAGGGCTATCGGATGGAGGACCCTGACTACACCAAAATAGCTGCTGAACTACAGCTGGAAAGCCTCATCGATAAGAGCGGCAGCGTCGCCAACTCTAATGATGTTCAAGTAAAGAAAGCTATTATGGATTGGTTCACAAAGGAGGGGAATCATAGATGGTTGTTGATTTTTGATAATTACGATGATACCAACAGCTTCGCGATACACGACTTTTTTCCGAGCAGATCGCAGCAGAGCATAATCGTCACTAGTCGAAGAACTGACTTTGGCCGTTACCGTAGTGGTATCGAAGTGAAAGACCTGAGCCCCGACGAGGGACTTCAGCTGTTGAAAGAAAGTGCCGATCTACCTGAACTTTCTCCCGAAGGTATGTAGGCGTTGCAAAAAAGCCGAGATATCTTTGTACTAATCTATTCCCTAGAACAAAGTTCTGCCACTGAACTGCTGGAATTACTTGGTTACCTTCCTCTCGCTATCAAACAAGCGGGATCTTACGTTTCGGTCAGACAACTGTCTTTGGATCAATATCTTAATAGATATAAGAGAAATCGAACAAGTCTACTTGCACACTACGAATCAAAGGCAGTGTGGGACGACCGAAAATACGTCACTGTATTCACCACGTGGGAGATATCGTTCTCTACCATCGAAGAAGAGAGTCCAGATGCAGCAGTTTTATTGCAAATATCAGCTTTCTTGGACAGGGAGGATATTCAGGGAAACATGTTACGTCACGGGTATGGTTTGCCCGAAGGCGGTAAGTTTGCATTGTTCTCCATGTCATACTAGCCCAACTAAGCAGTACTTCTGGTGCCTTTTAGACATAAGTATAGAAGAGTCTATTCACAAGCTTTGCTCGTATTCGCTCGCCAGGTGCAACGAACGTGATCCCACTATCTTCTCGATGCACCCTGTTATCCATTCTTGGGCCCAAGAGCGTTGCAGTCCGGAATTACGAAAGCATCTATCTAGACAAGCATTTGAGTTATTAGTGCAAGCACATGATAGGATTGGGACGCGTATCTGGCCTCACCTCTTTGCCCTTTTGAATACTACCGAACGATATTTATCAACTTCCGCCTCGCCAAGTATTTATGTCTTATCACCGCCGGTGTATCATAACGCAACGAAATTCTATTATGTCAACGTTCTACTCGAGCTTTGTGAAGGCAGGTTTTTCTGGGTATGGGGAAAAGTTACGGACATCAAATACCATATCCGTAAAGCATTTTCATCAAAAGTTGAATCTGGTAGCGAGAAATGGCGATTTGTTTATAGGCTAAGCCAAAATCTGCCTCTATCTGCCTCGCTTGAGGGATTACGTTGGACATTGCTCGATGTAGAGAGGAAGCTACCTAGGAAGCACCCTGCAGTACTGAACATCCTTGGAGACTTAGCCTGGCGCCTATATCTACAGAATAGGTTTGAAGAATCATTAGCCTGGTACATTTGGCTACAGCGGGTAAGAAAAAACGTACTCGGCAGAACTCACCCTTCAACAATGGGTGCCCTGAAAGGTATTGCGCACATTTATTGGAAGCAGGAACGATGGGAGGAGGCGGAGGAAATGTTTCGAACTGTATATCATGAGAGAGAGAAAGCTCTGGGTATCAATGATTACTTAACGATGAACGCCCAAGATTCATTACTCGACGCACTCGAGGATCGATACAAACGAAAATACGACGACGTAGCACAGGAACGCCAAGAAGTAGTTATAGAATTCCTTCGAACAGTATATCACGCGAACAAGAAGTTTCTAGGAAATGACCACGTCGACACGATTAAGGTCGCTTTGTTACTGGTCAAGATGTTCGCGCATGGGAAAAGAAATGACAAGGCTTTCGAATGGTACAAACAGGCAGTAAAAGGAAGGAAGTCAGCCAAAGAAAACGCAGAGAACTTCGCTGACATTGGCTTCGAGCTTCTCGAGGCTATGAATGGAGGTGCCTTGATGTGGTTCGAAAGAGCCTTCGCTGAAAGGGAAAATTCTTTAGGAGTAGGTCACGATGACACCATCCGAATTGTCTACAATATTGCCGAGGCGTATGAGGATCAAGCGAATTACGACGAAGCTCTAATATGGTATAACCGGGCATTGGCTGGGAGGGAAAAGGCCCTAGGCGAAAATCACACTGCCACTCTCGACACCATTCATAATATTGGCTCGGTGTATGATGATAAAGCGGATTACGACGAAGCTCTAAGATGGTATAACCGGGCATTGGCTGGGAGGGAAAAGGCCCTAGGCGAAAATCACAGTGACACTCTCCACACCATCCATAATATTGGCATAGTGTATGACAACAAAGCGGATTACGACGAAGCTCTAATATGGTATAACCGGGCATTGGCTGGGAGGGAAAAGGCCCTAGGCAAAAATCACACTGACACTCTCCGCACTATCAATAATATTGGCATAGTGTATGACAACAAAGCGGATTACGACAAAGCTCTAATATGGTATAACCGGGCATTGGCTGGGAGGGAAAAGGCCCTAGGCGAAAATCACACTGACACTCTCCGCACTATCCATAATATTGGCATAGTGTATGGCAACAAAGCGGATTACGACGAAGCTCTAATATGGTATAACCGGGCATTGGCTGGGAGGGAAAAGGCCCTAGGCAAAAATCACACTCACACTCTCCGCACTATCAATAATATTGGCATAGTGTATGACAACAAAGCGGATTACGACGAAGCTCTAATATGGTATAACCGGGCATTGGCTGGGAGGGAAAAGGCCCTAGGTGAAAATCACACTGACACTCTCCAAATTATCTATAATATTGGCATAGTGTATGGCAACAAAGCGGATTACGACGAAGCTCTAATATGGTATAACCGGGCATTGGCTGGGAGGGAAAAGGCCCTAGGCAAAAATCACAGTGACACTCTCCACATTATCTATAATATTGGCATAGCGTATCACAACAAAGCGGATTACGACGAAGCTCTAATATGGTATAACCGGGCATTGGCTGGGAGGGAAAAGGCCCTAGGCGAAAATCACACTGACACTCTCCAAATTATCCATCAAATTGGCATAGTGTATCACAACAAAGCGGATTACGACGAAGCTCTAAGATGGTACAACCGGGCGTTGACTGGGAGAGAAAAGGATGATGAAGCACTTGAATGGGACCGCCGCTACCCAAAGCTACCTGAAGCGGCGCCCAAATACGAAACTCTGCATGGGGTGCCTGAAACCGAGAAGAGTTGCATCACTACCACGATAGTCTCCATGTCATAATTCGGGTCTCCCGGCGTCTATGTTTCTTAGTGGTCCGTCCTACGTTCCGAATCTTTCTCACAAACATCAGAGGTGGGGCCGGATAGAATACGCGCTATCGGATATTCCACCCTCCAATATCTTTTCGCCTTGCACACGCTCTCTTTTTCCTTATCTTTGGATCATTTTGCTTTCTTTTGGCGTCTATGAGTGGCGTTTGTTTATATCATATCTAGTGGTGCTTAGTTCAAGGGTCTAGAAATGGAAAGGTAGTAGTTACCTACGCACTTGATGTGTGGTGTAAGTGATCGGTCGGTTATATGGAGCTTGGGGTGGGAGACGCTACAGCGGGAATTTTCATATTCTGCATGCTAGTTTGGATACATGTAGTGGATCTTTTAGACGAGAGAAGGAGGATGGGGAGGGGGAGGGGGTGCAAAATGAAGGACGTATGCCTTGTTGAAGACCGAGTGATGCAGTCTATTCTCTCCTTTTTCTCCGTGAGCTGCTACTTTTGGTGCCCCTTAGACTCCCAATCATTGGCAACGCATTTTCTGCTAAAGAGTCAGCGCTCTATCACCATAGACAAATAAACCATTGATTAGTAGCACAGCTTGTTGATTCGCTCTTTATCACTAGAGAAGCTTGACCAACGACGCACATGGCAGGACATCATTATACGACGAAGACCGTTCATAAATACCCACAGTAGATATAATAAGTGCACCTTGTTGGTAGCAAATCAAAAAGCCTAGTGAATTAATACACCACTCCTTACGGCCGAGTGTTACTGTATCCGAGGGTTAGTCTATAATATAGCCGGCTAGTCGTCTATCACCAACTATACCTAACCCAGAACTGTACATTATTATTGATACTAACACCCCTCAATCCTCATCCTCCACATTGACCGCCAGCTCCTGCAGCTCTCTAAACACACCTCTCAAAGCTAGACCCCTCCTCCTCCGTTCCTCGGGGGGTAAATCCGGATCAACCTCTGCGCTCTTCTCCTTCTCTCTCTCCCACAGCTCTTCCCTCTCCTTCAAATACCTGTCCAAATCACCATGCAAGCGCACAATATACCTCCGTATCTCATTCTCATCAAACATCCAGCTCTTTCCCCACCGCCGTTCAATAGGCCCACAATTGAAATTCTCGATCAACTCCCGCCCATTCATGCCGTAGATCTTTGTCGCGTACTCGAGTGTGATCTTGTTAGGCCACTGCGCGTGGTCACACATCCGACATGCCGGGATGCTCGGGTGTATTGTGGCCAGTCGTGGGGTGAGGACGTTGCAGAAGCGGCAGTGGGTTGCGGCATGCTGGAGGTATGGGAGTCGATAGGTGGGTGTAGCAGAGAGGGTGGAGCTTTGGAGGGATTGAAGGAGGTGGTGGCTGTGGGATTCGACGGCGCGGTAAAGAGCGGAGGAGACGAGGGAGAGAGCGAGGTAAGGGTGGTCGGAGAGTCTGGAGGGGTTGACGGGAGAGAGGTGAGTGAGGGTTTGGAATAGGATGTCGAGAGGGAGGGTGTGAAGCATTGCTAGCGGGCTGTGGAGTTGTAGTGGTGGCGAGGGGTGGGGAAATGTCCCATTTATTATACCGTTAGGCACCTTCAGGTAGGGTATGTTGGCGGAGTCATGGGTTTACGCGCGGTTACGCGTGTATGCCAAGAACCTATCAGGTGCAAAAGCACTACACCACCACTTGATAATAATTAGGTGTCTCTGCAGGGTATTCCACTGCAATTCCTACGATAGCTCTTAGTTTCGACAGTCGGCTCTCCGCCCATCTTCCAAAGTTAAAATGGAAGCCGCTTCTATACCCCAGAGGTTGGAGACCGCCAATCCCGGTATCAATAGATCCCAATCAGCCCCCAAGCAGCGCACGTTTCGTCTATCATCCATACCTATCGAAGTCCAGCAGGACCAACTTCGGGAATCCTTGGAAACTCTGACTGGCTACACCAACTATAGCGGGCAGAACGTTAAGGCGTTGTCATTAACCCGGAAAAGTTGCAACTGACAAGTTTGCACTGTTAGTTTCGTGAGAGAACCTCTAGAATTTGGGATATGTATACCCAATCATAGGCTGGAGCTTTCAATCAGTATTGCGGGAAATGAAGTCGATTTGGCTATCGACGTTGACTTCTACGGAATTGTATCAGCCCGAGTGCGTAACATGTGGTCTGTTACTTATTACCTGTTACCAGACGCCACTTTATTGTCATCCCAGCCAAAAAGCTGCTGTCGAGTAAGTCGCTTCCCTTTTCTTACAATGTAGACAATTGATAGTGGCTAATTTGATTTGATTTTGTTGCTTTATCAGTATCATCGCTGTTTGCGGGGTTGGCGGGCATGCATTTGGCGCATGGAAATCCCAATCATATGGACACAAGATGTGGTTGAGAGACTTCCTTCCTAAAGATATACCCGAGATTAGGATTTTCATATTTTAAGAGTGTAGTCAAAAAATTGGAGTTCAGATGAGAGTCATGTCCATCATGAATCAGAGTTATCGGTTCACCCTTAGAACTACACTCATTAGTAGTATCATGCGGTCATTCTAGTAGTTCTCACTGTACTTTTCAAAGTCATGTTCAACCTGTTCCAAGCTAAGTTCTCTACACTAGTAAAAATGACCTTACACGACGCACAGCCCATAGCAAGCGATTTTCCGGACAGTATTCCATAGGGTATTTTGCGCGTGGGTATTATGAAGTCCTATGGACTGTAGACGATATCGATTGCACAAGATGGCTATGGAGCGTGGGCGCACGGGGAAAAGTGAAAATGCCTGTGAAGTCGCGATAATTTATACAATAGAACTGCGCTGGATGCTATGCACTGCGTTGGATACTGTCTTCCATTTTCCCCCACGCGCACTCGACTCCATGTTCCTGGGTGTACTCAACTCTAGCTGGAAGAGGAGAATGTTAAGGTCCCTTCCTTGGTCTTGCGTCCGATTGACTTGAAAATGACGCCCATAGTTCTGTATCCCAATGTCTCTCTTGAATTTTGTCCATCAGCAGAAAGGCGGGAAAGAACCTCAGTCTCTTCCATAGATCCCAGTACGTGTCAGTAGATATCCTTCCCATCCACCAGCTGAAATCACACTTCCTTTCTTGTGAGAACGTAGACGGAAGGTATTGTAGTCCACAAGGCAGAATATCCTGGTTATGAGAAGATCATTGGCACCACGGCACAAAAACTCCCAGGATTTTAGTCAAGTCTCGTGTGATACAGTGTCGCATAATTGAGCTCGCCCTTTGCGGGAACAGAATAGTGTACTCCGAAACTAGTATGATGCATCGAGGAGGTCCTTGGTCCGGATAGAGGTAAGAATACAACTCTTGAGACCTTGAGTGAGTTGTCCAAAGAAGCCGTTGAAGCAGTTTAGATTATTCATAGCTACGCCTAGGTCAGTTCGACTGCTGTCAAGAAGCCCTGGTATCCGGGTGACTTATTGGGGGAAAGCATGTTCGCTAATGAAACGAGATTTCTGGGGCTTTCCCAAGTTCGTATCGTATGATTTGAAGTAAGAGGATGTGAAGACTCGAGATATAGACGGTTTGTGTCAGGCGTTGCGGGGTTAATATAACTTCCCCCAGCTTGCGACTGGGTGTTTGGGGTGTTTCTGAGTGTGTATTTTGGTGAGGGAGTTAGTGCTGTCTGAGTCTGTTGCCTCGGGTTAGTGGTTGTTCTTCCTTCTGGCCTTGTTGCTGTTGGAGAATATTTATGTAAGAGCAGCGAAGAAACGTGAAGACAATGGCAGTGGAGTGGGATATATACTTTTGTAAGGCCTCTATACTTGTAATCTAAGACACAAGTGGCAGATCCGAGTAGCTTAAATAGAGGATGTCCTCTCTCTAGTGCTGATTTCGCCGAGGAACGAGATGGAAACCTTGGATTTGGTTCCTAGGTAAACGAGTAATTGTAAGCGTTGTATTGTAGTAGTATATGCGTTGCTCTCGTACCTTATAGGGGAAGGAGTGGAGGGGAGGGGAGTACTCTCGGAGCGTGGTACACAAGCGGGGGTATCCACCTATTTCTTGGTCTCTGCGGCGGAGTCGAGTGATTACTGTGAGTGACTCGCATACGTTCTTCTCCACCGGAAAGGACCGTCTTCGAGGATTCATGACTTCATGTTGCGGCCGCAATCTCGAGGGCCCACTGCACCACGGCTCCGGAGCCGCAGGTTGTTGCCCGCGAGCACCAGCACGGATTGAGGCAAAGGCAGTGATTGCGGTGAATTTCGAGCAATGCGAGGGGCTTTTTTAAACACACCAAATACCCAAAGCCGCAACCAAACCATCTTACGGTATAGAGACTCGCTATAGTATTGTCGGTACTTTAATGGCGATCGAGATCCTTCATATATTGACGGCCGTGTGGGCGTCGATTCAAAGCTTAACAGATCGCAGTTCCTCCGGTCATCGACAGAAAACCCCACAAACCTAGCGATTAACGCTCAGGTTTGGTTATGACATCAGTTAATGTGCGTATAGTTTAAAGAAAACTCTAATCATCACGGTTCACGATGCTATCACACGTTCGAGTGATTAGTAATGATGCTATCTCACAAGAGGGAGAATTTAAGCTTCGTCTGAAATTGTAGGGTCCCACCGCTAATGACGTAGGGGGTGGATTCAATTTATATACTCAACCTCAACCCTGCAAAGCTAGGGCATCCACTCGTTTCCGGTTCTTGCATTTATCGTGATGGCATCCGAAGATAAGATCTCTATAGCATCAGCTACTGCTGCTCCTTCTACTCCATCCTTATCTCCTCCTTCTTTAACAATGAGCATTCTAGTTTGTGAGCAGCAGATGATTGGTTATGCCTGTTTGCAGGGGCAACAGCGGAAATATCATCGACCCTCAAGGTCAGCCCCACAACGTCAGAGGCCAAGATCTTTGGAACATAGATACGTGCTTAGAATTAAAACCAACAACACATACTACGCACTCCCGCCTGCTTGCCCGAACGACGACATCATCGCCAGTTCCGCTCCTGTGCCCACTCGTTCTCCATCTCACACCGCCGTCCCAGGTACACTTGGCATCTCGCAACTACTTTTCCCCACCAATTCGGCGGGTCATCTCAAACCCATACCTGGTACCTGTCCACATTGTCGGCAAATTCGCTTTACCCACTACCACGCCGCCAACCTCCACTTCCTTCCTAACAACAACATCGACAACATGCCCACCTTCATCCCCTTCAAACACGCCTGCCGTCGCTTCCATCCAACCCACATCCCCGATACCTCGGGCCCAAAGCAGAAGAAAGACAACCGAGACAGACCCGCTCATCCCGTTACCGACGACTACGGCCTCGTCGACCTGGAGTCGTTCCAGGCCACCCACGACCCCGTCCTCGACACACCCCCCACATTGCAGATGCGAGCATCGTGGAGTCCCTCGCCGTCCGAGGAAGCACTGCTCGTACAGCAGCAGACAGCGTTGAAGCGCAAGACTTACGACGGCTGCGGATTCCCTGCTGCTGCTACCTCTCCCAATGTCGACATCAAGCGTGCCGTTTCTCCCCCAACCGAGCCAACTCCCTGCAATCATAACGGTGCTTCTGGTTCCAAAGCCACTACGTCCGAAGGTGACGACGCAACCGGTTGCAAGAAACGGGTCGAGTGTAGCGGATGTGCTGCCCCGCTTCAGGGTTCCACCGCTTTCGCTTGTATCTTCCCCACCTGCGAGGTGCTCGTGTGCCATCCGTGTGCCACGTTGCTGACCAAGCACTACGACGATGGCGGGGTGTACGGTGACATCAACGAGCTGAAGCGCAAGCTCGCCATGCCGGGCACTCCCTCGGACGAAGAGGAGGAAGCCGTCAAGCGTCCTAAGAAGATCACCGCCTTCGGTGCAGAGTGGATGCGCAAGATGAGGGAGCACAATCGGGAGAAGCAGGAGTTTGCGAATCGCTGGGGAAGGAGCTTGGATTGAATCTCCATCAGCCTTCTCATTCATGAATAACGGCTGTTTTTTCTGGCGGGGCTTAGAAGGTTGCTTCTAAGGCGTTTCTGGACAGAATTTTTTTTCCATTTTCCTTTTAGCGTTCCCCCCTTGCAATCAGTGTTCCTTCTTGCGACCAGCGTTCCTTTGCCATCAGTGTTCTGCTTCATTGGAACTGGGGTTTGCCTTACATGTCTTGTCTTTTGTCTTTGTCGTTTCGTTTCCTTTTGGTTACGGCTGTAATGTTGGAAGGGTTGTGCAAGATAGGATGGGAAAAACGATTAGGTGCTGATGGTGAAAAAGTTTGTGGAGGAACAAACGCACGAGGGTTGTGGTTGGAGGCTGTGGTTGGAGGCTGTGGTTGGGGGGGGCGGGGGTGGGGGTGCGTGATTTTTTTACCATTGGGAGATTCGAATGCGTATACCTCTACTGCGTGGCTTAGCGTTGTTTTCTGACAAAATAATTTCTAGAACCCCCGTGTATTCTTGAATAGTTTTCTTCTTCCGTTTGATTTGTAAAACTATGGGGAAAAAAAGGGCGTTTGAGAGTTCGCCGGCTGGCTGGCGACATCGAGGAATAGGTACAATGGCGACATCAATTGATCACGCCCTCTCACTCTCGCCGCCAAAACACAACACCATTCTAAGTGAAGCTTTTTCATTCAATACAAATTCATCAGACAGAAAATCATTGGATATCAAACGGAAAATGTGCAGATAGGAAAAAAGAGCTCAGATCCAAAACGCCCCGCTAGAAACAATCGAATAAGCCACCCCGCTTTCTCTACGCATACCGATAAAATGTAACATTCCCAAAATCCGCGGTGGCCACATGACCGCCCATAACAAACGGCTGCTGCTGTACAACGCCCTCCGCATTTCTCCACTCAAAACTCATTTGCGTCCTTAACCGTCGCTCCTGCACCGCCTCCCTCCTCCTCCTCAACCTTTGCAACACATATCCCGCCTCGGCACGGAACTTATCTCTCAACGCCTCCACCTCCGGCCAGCGGATGATCATGCTCGTGAGGATATACACAATCCCATCGATTGCATCGGACGCACGCCCAAGCTCGTTCTCGCCCGGCAGTAGCGTCAACGCGTGGAGTAGGTTCGAGCCTACAAAGTACGTGCGCAGCGCGTCATGGTATGTATATACAAACCCGGAGCTGGGAGAATCTGTCAGAATCGCGCGGAAGGCGATGGAGTAGGAGGCGCTGTGCGTGTAGATCTGCATCATGCTCTCGGGCGTGGAGCGCGGGATTTTGGGGGAGGGTGCTGGGAGGTAGATATGTAGGTAGTGCCATTCTAGGAGCAGCCAGTCACGGGTGGAAGAGGACATTGTGGTGGGGATCTCGGAGCGCCATTTTTGCAGCAGCTCGGTGTGGCGGGAGATGTATGCTTCTGGGTCTGGGAGGGGGTCGGAACCGGAAAGGTGCAGGGATTGGTACCATTCGGATTGCAGCATGCGGAGCTTGAAGAGGTGGGTTGCCGCGGCCATGGGTGTGGGGGTGTTGGTGTCTTTAGGGAGCTCGACAAGGACGGAGTCGTCGGAGAAGGTGAAGGGGCGCTGGAGAACCATTGAGATGGAACGGTCCAGTGAGTAGACGCAATAGAAGACGCGCCGGCGGAGATCCATATCCGCGGACTTGCGTTTGGAGATTTTTAGCGGCTCTTGGTGAAGGCCGATGTCAATCATGATCCGTGATGCCACGCCGATTAGGTACCAGCTGTTGAGATGCGCCGGCTCAAGCATCGAGTATTGTACTAAAAGTAGGGTCGCCTGCACGCCTTTGATCTCGGAGGGAGAGATCACAGTGTCCGCGTGCTCTAATGCTGTCTTGACGAAGCACGCAGCATTGTGTGCGGCAGCTGAGTCCTGAGATTTGGAGAGCGACATGGTTCCCACTGCGAGGACCATGTAGACGCAGAAGATGTCAAAGGGAGAGGCGGCGGATTCATCGCGGTATACGCTCTCGACGGCACCGAAAAAGGAGGACTCATTGAGACATGGGAGAGTGGTGAAGATCTTGTCGAAATAGTGTTGGACGAGGCGTGTTGCGGTGTGGCGTGGTGGGAGGCGCGCGCGGGGTTTGGAGCTTAAGATGCGGGAGACGGAAGAGGCGCGGAGGGCGATGCGGCCAAACGAGATGTCGGGGGCAAAGCCGTAGAAGTCGCGGGTTACCGCGTTTATTGCCCTGTAGAGAGTTAAACTATAGACAACGCGTGAAGGGTGTGTGGGGAATGCCCACAAGTAGCCTAGGTCTGCAACCAAGTCTTCGATCTGGCTGTCGTCTTCAACCTTCTTTTTTCTTGCGCTACGGAAGTCTTCGATAGCTGGCGTCGAGGTGTTGCCACTACCACCGTTACTGTCACCACCATCGCCGTTTCGTGCCGTCGCATCTGGCGCGGCCGACGTCCGCCGAGAATCGAGTGCTGCTAATCGCTTCTCGAGCTTCTCGAGCTTCGATTCTAGGGACGCGACATAGCTCCGCTCTTTCCCCCGCGCAAACTGATCGCTGCCGCCTGTGCATTCACTCACTTTCCCAGCTCGTTCGCAAGCGGTGCAAGCAGGGAGCTTGCCATCGCACTGGGCGCGTGTTAGATAGCTGAGCGAGAGGTAAAAATGGAGCGGGAGGGAAGGACCTTGACTTTGGCACTGCGGCAACGCGAACAGGCGGAGACAGGTCGGCTTACCCGTAATAATGGGGCGGTGGTGGATGATGTTTCAGCCATCTTCGAGGGAGTCAACGTGGGAAGAGTAGTGGATGGGAATGGTGCGGTTTGGTGGTGGTGGTGGTGGTGGTGGCGGCGATGCGGGCGGTGTTTATCTCATCTGCATCTCATTCAGTGGGTGGAGAGAGAATAAGCGAGGATGCAAGGCAGCCACAGAAAAATTTGAAAGCTCCGATAGGAGCAGCCCAGCTCTAAACTTCATACATTTTGAATGTCATATTTCGACACTCGATTCCGATTTCAATAAACTGCTGCGGACTAGCAGTAGTCTCCCAGAGAATACCCGATAACTTATCCACGGTCCAGAGAGGTACCCCGCCGGTTTCCGCTAATTTCCACCAATACTGCAAGCCTGTCGATAAAGGCTAATGAAAAGACGACATGAACTGATGAGGATCAAGATCAGGGATTTGCATTCTTGTTCTTGTATATTGGAGTGGCTGCATTGTGCTTCTGCAATAGCAGTCAGTCTATATCAACGCCAACTACGTACCATTTTCCCCTTAGTTACCGCTAAAGCAGGCCTCTGCACAGACCTCTGGATTGCCTGAGCTTACGGTACAGAAGTAGGAGCCGAATCATTGGTCCTTTTGGCTGTTCCAGCCTCCAGGAACTGGAATAATTATTACCCACAATATCCTTAGCATACAATGCGGCCGGACTTACCTATTGGAACGATGAGCTGCACTCCAATCACAGATACCGATCGAAGGTATCGGTGTAACCCCAAAATTTCATATCCCTGACACTTTGGATTTTCTGGGTCCGTGCCGGCTGAATGCGGGGCAAGCTTGCCTAGTTTGGAAGGAGAGCTGGAGGACTTGTGGAACGTCCGATTAAGAGGCTCTGGAAAGCTCAAGGAAGCACACAAGATGCCGGAATGAAAGGGGACGAGGCGTGCCGAGGGTGTTTTGCATGTGGATGTCGCGATTGTACGTAGATCCATACGTTAGCAGTTGAGCAGTACGATGCACATGCATCCCTACTCTAGATCCCCATCCCTTGCTTGGCAGTGCTAACATCACTGACCTCACCTCGCCACTGCCACCAATATTCCTGCACACCGCCCATCCAAATTCTCACTTGCATATAACTTGAAAATACAACCGCCGACAGAAGCCGCTGTGTGTACCGCTTCGAGCGAGCAGCAATATCTGCACAGCTTCCTGCAACTAAGCATGTATCTATCTATTATTGGACACGCAGATTAGAGTTTTGCCCGCTGACCATACCTCGTCCCAGCTCTTTCGCAGATAACGATCCGAGGCTTCTTACCGCTTTTGCCTCGGGCTCTAAATTGTAAACCCAACCATTTCTCATCGCTGACTGGGCAGTGTCAACATTGAACGGCGCCTGCCGTTACAAACGCAAAATCGAGTTCTCGGCGCATTCTTGTCCTACCCAAACGAATCTTGACAGAAACGTGTGAAGCAGAACCAGGGGCGGAAGAAAGCCACTTTCTGGATAGAGACCCTTAGAGCCATCTCGTCAAGCTGACCCAACAACCCTTCTCCGACGCAACGATTGGTCTCCGGTGGTCCAACTGACGGGATTGAAAAGCGGGAGGCGGCGCACGACTACCACTAGTATATACTTCATCACTACCACACTTTATCTGCGACCCGCTCCTTTGTATCGCATTCATATACAGCATATTGAGCGCTTACGTCTGTCTGTTGATCGAGTTTCTGTTCCTCCGAGGTTACAGTAGGACAGAGACTTGAGAAGCCTCTGACAGCTGGCCTCATCTTGTACCCACCGCGGACATAGGGTTTCTAGAGACGACTTATTGCTGCGCAACGAACATTCTTAGTCGAGAACCCGACGTCCATGAGTTCTCGATGGAAACGACCAAAACCACTGCTGCTCATCGATCCGGAGGTGGAGGAGTCCAAAATGGTCGTAACAGCAACCAGAAGAGTCCAAGTGAGGCTGGAGATAGCAGCGAGACTTCAGGTGCCCCGCGTTTATATCATACACTGACGGCTTGTACTCGGTGCAGGAGCGTAAGGAAGTCTTAATCGCGTGGTGTTTGGGTGTTATCGCTCTTCTAACGCTATCGACAATATAGAGGAAAACGCGATGCGATGCGGGGCTACCCAAGTGTGGCCCATGCGAGCGTAGCGGCACTCAGTGCGAGTTCTTCGATTCAACTAAACAGAAAACGATTCCACGCAACTATGTCGTCCATTTGCAAAACAAAGTTCGCGCTTTGGAGGAGGAGGTAGCAAGGCGAGAGGCGTTGCTCGCCGAAACGGACGAGCCGAATAACGAGGAACTAGTACGCGGGATCGGCGCGGTTAAATTTGGCGATTACGAGCACTATAAGGAGCCCCGTTATGTCGGATCATCGAGCGGTGTTACAGTGACGCGGTTGGTATTGGAATCGGCCAAGAAGGATCTGGCACCATGGGAATTTAAGGATATGACTTATCAACACCGCAAGAATGCAGTACATACCTCACCGGAGCATTATGGAGACATGGCCACGGCCCCAAGATTCGCAGAGCCCAAACTGCCACCGCGGCAATTGGGCGAGACTCTGGTTTCGTTTTTTTGTAAGAAAGGTCAGATATATAACTATCGAGATGTGATGATGAGATTGACTGATGAGAATGGAAGCCCTTTATATGCTGCCTGTTTTGCATGAACCAACTTTCATGAAAGAAGTTGCCGATGTGTATGATGGTTCTCAGGATCCGTTCAAGACCTTTAAATTGAGGATGGTGTTAGCGATAAGCTTGCAGAAGTATTCCAGGAAGTTTGAGATGGTGGCAGACAGCTACTTCCTAGCGGGACTGCAAGATCTGGAGACGGTAATGGAACCAATGGATCACTCGACTCTCCAATGCCTACTTATCATGGTGCAATATGCACTAGTAAAACCGACACGAATAGCAGTGGGTCTTCAATCGTGAACTGGGATGGGAGCCTTGTCACTAACATATTGCAGGCCTATCATGTCGTTGGTCTTTGCGTACGTCTATGTATCCAGCTCGGATACCACCAAGAGAGGACAATAATGCTCAGCGAGCAACCACTAGACCCGATAACAAAAGACATGAGAAGAAGATTATTTTGGACGCTCGCTTCTATGGAGTAGGTATCCTGCTTATTTTCTCTCGCTATCGACGAACTGACAACCTTCCATAGATACGGTCTTTCCCATGTATTAGGCCGGCCATCAGCTTTCGCAACATCAGACGCTTACGTAGACGTCAAATTTTATGAGCCAGTAGATGATATATACATAACTGCTGGCGGCATATTACCAGCACCTCCATGTGGTAAGAAATTGATATCGATGCATTTCTTTGAAATGAGAAGGCTTCAAGCGGAGGTCCGCCGGACACTGTATCAAAACCCCACAGAAACACCAAAAACAGACCGAGATCCTTGGTTCGTTCAGATGTATGAGAAGTGTAGAAAGTGGAAAGCGTCGTGTCCTGCAGACGATGAGGGTAGCGGGCTGAGTGAGACATGGTGAGTCCTTTCGTCCGGCTGTTGATTCCAAATTCTGATGCAGCACATAGGTTCCACCATAGGTAATTAGCCAGGTACTCGGTCTCGACAAAAGCTAATCGGTGGCAGATACAACAACATTTTAATTTTTATGTACCGTCCAAGCCCTCAGGTCCCTCAACCTTCACTGGAGGCCACAAAGATGTGTTACAATTGCGCAGCGGAAAACGTCCGGTTGGAGAAACGAATGTACGAAGGGCAGTCGGTCGATTTGACTTGGGTATTTCTACACCAAGTCTATACCGTGACATTAACCATCATCTGGGCAATGTACAACCCCGAAATCCGGAGGCTCAATCCCAAACATGAAGTCGAAGAACTCATTCGTTCCCAAATGGAACTTCTCGTATCATTGTCGGGACTCTGGCCTGGTGCTGAAGCTGCTGCAGACCTCTTTGCTCGACTAGCAGGAGCAGCTCTGAGGAACTACGACTCGGACCTCAGAAATTCGCCTGCCACCACCCACTCGTCGGCCACTCCTCCACCGCAGCAGCGTGTTACGGACCGTCATTCCCCCTATAGCCAACCAGCCACCAGCCCTTACGCACCCTCCTACACACCTTCGGAGGAGGGTAGGTCAGTGAGTGACAGAGCCTCGCCGCCACACGCGGCGTCAGGAATGACGACCTTCACTTCGGTATACGAGCAACCGAACATTCTGGAAACTGCTTTTCCTGCCACAACTACTACCACCTCCCAGACGTCACCGGCTGAACCGAGTTACAGAGACTTCCAGGGAATGATTTTCGACCCTAATTTCATGAACTCGATGTTTGCACCAACCGAGATTCCAGGCTCTGGGATTCCGGATTGGCTCCAACAGTGGGATCCAAGTGTGGAGTTTGGACAGCACCAGCACCCAGTGCAAGGGGAGAATTATTTGCCGCAGACGGAGGAGGTGTTGAATCAGCAGGCGCAGCATGACGAACTCATGAGAATATTGGAGAGCGAGGCGGTGCAGGGGTTTGGGTTTGGAGAACCGCAGCAGCAGGAACAGAGGACTGCTTGGGAGTATAGTAGTGAGGTGTTGTTTTAAAGCGTCTGGATTGGGTTGGTTGTTTCTCGTTGGTGTTGGTAGGTCAGTTGAGGCGAATTTGGTGCCTAGGTTCAGTTTTTTTATGTGTCTGCTTCGTTTGTGCAGCGGTTATGATGTAGTGGAAAGATTAACGTTGGTGCTTGTGATTGGGTATATGGTGGTCTTAGTGAAAGAGACAGACCTCTCAACCGAACCAACGCCAGCGGTAGTCCTTCGCTCCTTCTCCCGACATAACTCCTCCAGCCCATTTCTTTCCCATTGGCCTCCGACTATACGCCGAACGAACCGCTGCGGCTTTATAAGAGCTTCGTTCATTGAACCGTTCATCCGTTCGTTCGTGCGTGGTGTCGTTCCGACTTCCGTATCGTTTCGCGAATGTGGAGTTTTGGCATACAACAGAAGGGTGGAAAGGGGGAGTGCGACCTATATCTCACATTTTATCTCTCTCTTCGGGACAAACTCACCGAATCAGTGATGGCTTTTTTATTTCTTTAAAGGCCAGAGGGGCCGAACAATTACATAGGGATGAGAATACTAGTCCAGGGCCCAGGTGGGTGGTATGTCTCAGAGTTAGGCGGAGTATCCGGTTCGGTAACGGAGAGGCCGAACCTGTTATAATTCTGGAGGGAAAAACATGCCGCAATTGGGAATAAGCCGCACCCGAAGTACAGTTGCACCTCTCAGTTGCATTGCTTTGATTGCGATCAAAGATTTCAATTAAGTATTTTGTTTTAGTGATTGGTTATTGAATCAGCTGCATAGTAGTGACGGGGAAGGAAAGATGGACTGACCTGGACTGATCTGGACTGGTCTGGTAAAGAAGAAGTATATCGTGATAACGGACCCGGCGACGCCGAAGCGGGTTGCGTATATATAAGGCGATATATGGATTCTATACGCGAATATAATATAGGTAGGTTTCGGGATAGCCGACAAGCTTGCAAGTGGAGTACTGTACAACAACGCTTGCGAAACTTTTGGCGAAAGGTTACCTACTTTGAAAGAAAGTGCAGTATGCATTGGTATGGAGCAGAGTATGTGCTCAGAGCACGTGTGACGGCATACTGGCTTCGGAACGGATAGTATTATGCAGGTCGGGGACGCCGACGCGGGAGTGCGGGGCTTCTTAACTCGTATGTTTCGTTTCACACAGATACTCTACACAAGTTATTGGGATAACTTCAAGATGTATGCGATTCCATGTAGTGTACATATAAGCGCATCGGTATGACCGATATTTGCTTGCTGTTCAATTGGCTTCTCCCATAGCTAATGCACATACATTCCCACAACAGAGTCTAGAAGAACTTGACCCCCATTTCTTCAGCGGACCCAAACACCTTCGCCGCACTGCGCTCAACAAGCACATCCAGGGCCTTCCGAAGCACAGTAGGATCGATTCCATGGAACTCTATTCCCGCCATTAGCCCATTAGTCACACCACACCGCGGATCCTCCATACCTTGATCTCTCGTCAAATCCCCCCACGAGATCTCATATAGCGTGAGCACTGCACCCTTCTGCCCCGTCGCATCAATCTACTCCCATCTCATCAGCCTCCATCTACCCTCCCTTTCTGATTCCCAACACTCACCCACTCCAGAATAGCCCCCGCCCACTCCTCGGGTCGGCGCCAATACACAATCGTCGATGAGCGCTCCTTATCCCCCCACTCCATGGACCCTTCCGTGACCATAGCCTCAAGCACTTCCACCGCGTCCTGCTGCTTCAACCGCCGGTTCAGCGTGGCGTTGTAGAAGAGCTCGGTTTCGAGCGCATCTGAGAGCTGGAGTCGCCATTGCTTGCGCGAGCGGCAGTAGGCGAGGATGAATGAGGACCATGCGGCTCGTTGGGCTGCCCAGGTGGCGGCGTTGGGCTAATGGGGCGTGTTAGATTGGAGAAAGAGAGAGGAAGGGGAGCGTACTTGACGAGTGAAGAAGGGGGGGAAGGAGTAGGGGGGTGGGAATACTGAGGTGGTGCTGGTGGTGGAGGAGGCGGCGGTGGTGGTGCTGCTGGTGGTGGTGGTAGTGGTGGTTGACATGGTGCTGTGGATGAGGGGAGAGGATGCGGTATCGTCATGGGGCTTGGCGGGGAGCTTATTGACACGTGGCTAATGTCCTATTCAAGTGATACCTTGTGATTAGAGGCGAGTGGCTTCGTGGGTAAATTTCTTCAGTCAATTAGACCCTTGTAAACTATGGACCAGTATCAAGAGTCCATCCAACTTACAAAACTCTATCTTTGGGATGGGTTCTGTAAGACCTCTCTTCCCCCCCAGATAAAATATGCCGCCAACTAAGCATGCAGCGGCTTGTGGTTTACCCGAGCACTAGTTCAAAACCCCGACCCCGTAATACGAGCAACTACCGACGCATCAGTTATCGGCCGAGAAGTGTCTTCGAACTTCCCTAACCTTGATATAGAGTGATAGTTCGTGATACGGCACAGGGAGCGTTAGAAGATCGTGTCACACATCCACAACCGGAGTAAATTAGATTAAATAGGTATCGTTCTCTATACTAATCTTTCAGCCGGCTGACAGACTACTTTATACCCTTCCAAATACCCTGCGATCCATTCTTCAGCCACAGCATAGTCAATTCGCGGACATCACTCTGCTTTTCCAATACTCATACCCACCTTGCAGTGCAGACAGCTGTCTATGCAAGCCCAGAGCAGCAGCAAACACGACCGCATAGATTTCGTGATTGCGGCACGTAATATTAGGTCCCCGTTCTATGGTATGAGAGATAAAACAAGAGGTGACCGAGAATGCCAAAAACGGTATCGGGGTTGGATGTAGTTTGTGCGGGTTCTCCTCAAGTATTTGATTTTCTAATGAAAATAGTCTGCGTCTGTATACGAAACTGCAGCCTTGGCAATCAATCGAAGTGGTGTTTTCTACAGTCAGTGTGGGGTGGTACGGAGGGAGAAGTGAATACTGGAAACGGACTGGCACATGTATTTGAGTGGAAGTGTCAGCCTAGAGTTTGCTTTAACTACGACAGGGATCTTTAATTTAGTACCTCCTGACAACCTTCTTTCAACCTCACTTATTCCCCACAGCAAAAATGCCTCTCAACCGTCTTCCTCTCGACCTCTATTTCCACATCTTCTCCTTCCTTCCCCCTGCTCATGATGCTACCGATGGACCCAGTACCCACCCTCTGGCATGCCTCGCTCTTGTTAGCCTTACCCTCCGCAGTGCAGTCGAATCATACTGCCACCACCTCCTTAAGCAGCACCAAATCCCATACTCTACAACCTCCTATCGCATAACCTACCTTACTTTCGCCGGTACACGCTGTCTCTCTTGCCGCCGGAAACCCATCAGCTGGCGGTTCTTCGACGGAGATATCTTCCACTACGATAGTCGGTGCTGTTATCCTGTATAGTTCACGATCAATGATTAAAACCGTCGCCGAATAGTATGTGATGGGATATCTGGATTCATTGTTACAGGTACGATAGGTTGTGATGTAACAACTATGGCTGAGAGCTCCTTTTGGTGGAGGCACAGGGATGTGTTTCTAGTTATAAGATAACGGGACTGGGATGGAGTTTGGATTTCTCTGGATCGGAATTGTTACATCTGCGGAAGGTTTAAATGCAGAGAGTATGAAGCCATCTTCCGTGCAGATTAGGTACTTAGAAGTGTCAGCTGGAAGGATTCTTTTGACAAGGACAGCGAGCTGAATGCGACAGGGATCTTTAAATATAGCACCTCACGACAGTCTTCTTTCAACCTCCCTCTCTCTCCCACGGCAAAAAATGCCACCCGACTGCCTTCCTCTCGACATCCATTTCCGCATCATCTCCTTCCTCACACCCGTGAACCCTCTTATTGCCCTCAATTTTAAGAAACACTCTGGCACGCCTCGCACTCGCTAGTCGCGTCCTCCACAGGGTAGTCGAATCATACTGCTACCAGCGGCATGACATCCCACACTCTATAACCCCCCACCGCATAACCTACCTCATATACGCCACAACACTGCTTTTTCTGCGGCCATGAAATCGACTATGAGTTGTTCCGCGAAAACTCCCGGCGCAATTATACCCGCTGCTGCCGACCCTGCGCAGAAACTCGCTGGGTTGAAGCCATTGGAATGGAATTGGATGAGATCGAGGTCTGGTTGTTGTTGGGGTTGGATTTGTTGTACTAGGTGCAATAGGTTGTGGGTTACATCTACGGGGAGGGTTATTTCTAGGGATTCGACGTGGGAGCATAGGGATGTATTTCCAGCTATAGGATAATGTGATCAAGATGAGGTTGAGATGTTTCTGCTCAAAATTGTAGTATCTGCGAAAAAGTGTGAATTGGGGGCGTGAATCATTTCCTTAGACATACCTATTATCATTCCCCTGAGACCGAAGTCCGGAGCGCTTCTCCCAACCCAGCCAACTCAAATACCAAGATCTGCGAAGCCTGCGAGGATTTCTCGTAGCCAGCAGGCCTGCGTGTTATGGGAGGCCGTCTGGCCGTGATATGAAAGCCATCGATTGCCAAGGCCCGGCCGCTTTGGAACACATCATAGGACGCGGTGATGGACTGTTGACTGCGCATAATTCCTGTCGTAGATTTCTTTTTATCATTGATGTGCAAGGTGGTCTACCTGATCATGGCCAAGCTCCTCGTGTATGTTCAAGAACTGATCTCTTGGATTAGTTGTCAGTATGGTGCTATAAACACTAGGTTCAACCTGTTGCACAATCTCTTTTTCTACTCGTCTTCTGCTGGCTGAGCCTATTGCCGTGATTGCTTTGGGGCTTCCGAAACTGTCAAAACACGCGTTGGCACTCACGGGACCTTGTGAATCCCTGCTTGTTTGCATTAAACTTAGTACTTCACATTGCGATCACTCGTTCCTCGCATCGCGGATGGCAGGCGAGATCAGGTGCATGATATATACTCTACATTACGACGGTTAATTTATCCCCATGTACAAGAACTGGTCACTTAACCTGGTAAGCAAAACCTGGCAGTGTAAACGTCAAGCGTGGGTTCGAAATCTGCAGTGCTCAATTAGTGCTATAACACACCGAAGCTTCAGGCTGAAAACTTGTGGTGACCACTTTTTACCCCTGTCACACGCTACAATGCCAGGCTGTTCTGATGTTCGGATGGGGTAAAGGTTGCAATTCGTACACAAAAGAGCCCCGAGAAGAGTACCACTCCAGCTTTAATAAGTTTCCAGGAAGTCGTTGTAAAAGCCCCTCCGAGGGGCCGAGGATGATTGCAAGATTTGTTCCTGCGACTCGATCATCCGCCGCCAACTCAAAACGGTTCACCCTCGACTCAACGTGACCTATCCTCCGTCACTACTAATACCCCTCTCCCCTTTACTTCCTCTCCCAGCACTTCCTCTCCCAGCACTTCCTCTCCCAGCACTTCCTCTCCCAGCACTTCCTCAATCATGTCTACCACCATCTGCGAATGTAAGCTCCTCACAGGATGCACCAAACATGGCATATTCACAACTTTATCTGCAAGCATACTGTGCACAAATTCTGCCTCGAGCATAGCTTGGAGAATGCACCCTTGCTCGGTCTACAGCATTGACAAGTCTGGACTCTGCCGTGCGGATGTGAAACTACCTGGGTGAAGTTCTGTACAGGTGCACATCCTCTGCCTCTGGTGATGAAGCCGGTGCCGGTGAAGAAGCCGAAGAAGGAGAAAGAGAAAGATGCGGAGAAGGAGCCCGCAGAGCAGACGGCGGGGGATGAGAAGAAAAAGAAGGGATACTCAAAAACACCTGCAAAAAAAGCCAACCAAAAAGCCAGTAAAAACCCTTGCAATAAAGGCTGGGAAAAAGAAGTGATGCATGGGAATAACTACCTTTATCAGGTATGAATAAATTGTTTGTATCAGTAGAAAGAAACAAAGGAACGCTGCTAATAGTTCTCTCGCGAGTGACCTACCATGAAATCCGTGTGGTGGACTGCCGTGGCTTGGCAGAACCAGCGTTCGTCAACCGCGCTTCTCTCGTGTTCGTTTTCCACCGCGCAGCCAATCAAACCGCCAGTTTCCACCGCCTCACGCAATCCATCTCACCATCATCGCATCATCGCCATTTCCCGCGCCTCCGCTTGTATTTTGTTTACGCAGCGCTTCCGGAAATCCATTAGCATACACGCTACTAGCACCCCTTAAGTTTTTCGCGCGCCAACACCCCCCAAGCAACCAGCATCCTGGACGTCCCCGCAGTAACTCCGCACAACCTCTCCCTCATCCATTCCGCCTACACCCGCCTTCTCCCCCCATCGCCCTCGCCGCAACAACAAGCCCACCATCTCCTGCACGGCTACACCCCGCAGCTACCACGTCCGCCCATGAAGCCCCCGCAGGCACTGTCAACTACTTACGCCGTGCGTCTGGGGCAGTACTTCTCCAGCGCGCTGATCGGGCCGCCCGCAGGAGCAATCGCGTCCTCAAATGCGCATCAGCTTTCGGAGCGTCGAACGAAGCGTGGAACTACAGCCGTAAACTACGCGGAGCTAGATGTCGATGATGATTCCGACGCGCCGACGCCGTCGCAGCAGCTACAGCAGGCCGGTGTTGGGGGTGATCAGCAACTTACACGCCCACGATACTTTGAGCCCATCAATGTTTCTTCAAAGCTAGCGAGCCGCCACCTCGGCGGCTTCCACCACAGAACTGAATCACAGCTCGTCGGCGCGGGGGATCTCCCGACCGTACTCATCCCTATCCGTATCGACCTTGACCTCCCAAACGGACGCCTCCACGATACATTCTTGTGGAATCTCCATGAGACGCTGATTACACCCGATATCTTCGCACAGACAATGGGTGCAGACTTAGATCTTCCTCCACAGGTAGTGTCGACAATCGCGGCCGCAATCCGCGACCAGCTCGCAGAGTATGCGCCCGTCGCACAGATTTCGATCCCAGAGAGCTCGGGCGAGATGCGCGCGGTATGTCCGCTAACCGTAAACCTGGATGACGTGGTATACACCGACCGGTTTGAGTGGGACCTCGCCAACACCTTGCTCTCCCCCGAACACTTCGCGAAGGTTATCTGCTCCGAGTTAGGGCTCCGCAACGAATTCATCCCCTCGATCGCCGCAGGAATCTACGAGTTCTCTTTGCAGCGTAAGAAAGACCTCTACGACTCTGGCCTCCCAGAACTCGACAACAGCTCTGCACGCCAGGACGGTGCCGACGCCGGGTGGCGACTCGACCAGGAGGGTCTAGGTGTCGACTGGGAGCCCCGTGTCGAGCAGCTCTCGCGTGAGGAGATCGAGAAACGAGAAATCGACCGTGAGCGTGAGGTTAGACGGTTACGCCGTGAGACGGCACGGTTTGGGACTGCAACGCCGGGTGGGCCAACGGAATTGGATTCAGATCTGGGGCGCGGGGGAAGGGGCAGGGTTAGGAAGAGGAATCGGAGTGCCAGTCCTACGCCGGTTGATGGGGAGTGGGAACGTGCGGGTTGGAGGTGTCAGTGGTGTAATATTACGGGGATGATTACGTGGGCTGCTGGTGAGGGGCCGGAGGGCCCGAGGGTATGTTTCTCCCCCTAGTGCTATAGGTTTGGAAGGATACTGATGAGGAGGTAGACGCTGTGTTGGAATTGCTCATCTATGTGGAAGGATAAGGGCTTGCAGGAGTGGGCAAAGGGTCTTCACGCACGATAGGAACCTGCGGAGAATGATGATGTTACCACGCTGGTGCTGCCGGATCCCCGCTGCAAAGTGGTGATGGCGGTGGCTGCGGGCTGGAGATTAGAGTAGGAGCGGGCAAAGTGGGTGGGGGGGAAGGGTGGGGTGTGTTTGTGCGATGGTGAGTAGTATCCACAAGAATAACTTGGAACGGTTTTGATTACATCTCATTTTTTCTTCCATCCATGAAGAGGCAGGCTGCTATAAAACAGGCGCTATGTATTTCTTTTTCTTTTCTTTTCCCTTTCTACTTTTACGTTTGTGTCAGAACTGGCTCTATTTGTGAACGAGTGTGTACTATTATAAACTGGGGTGTTTAGAGGAGGGTATGAATATTATTCTTGGAAGATGGAATAGAAAAACCCCATTTTTTGTCCCAGCCAGTGCCACCTATCACTCGCTCTACTCACCGCCTGTCTGCCTATCCATCTGCTCCACACCCTCTCGTCGTCGAGTCATTCCAGATGCCTATCCCGCCAGCCAATCATCAACTACTTGTGGGCAGCAGCTTGCGCACACGCACACGCACACATACTGGTAGACATTACGTCTATTCTCATCTCATCAAGCCATATCATACATTCATACACTTCCTCCATCCTCCAGCATCTCCCATTCCAGCTGAAAAAAGAAACGCACCCACCCAACCAGCTCAAAAAACGCACAAGCTCCTACCAATGGTTTTGAAAGAAAAAAAAGGAAATCTTGACGCCATGAAGAATGAAAGAAATCAAAAGCCCCCCCACCACCTCCGCCGTTTTGAAGTGAAAACCAAGCATCCTCATAATGCCGTAGTTCTGGATGATGCAGCTAACTACCCCCCTCCCCCAATCTGTCTACATTAAAAGCGTATCCCAAGTGTCGTAACCTCATATCCATACATCGTATCAAATTAGTCGTAAACATTTCATCCCTGGCTATTTCGCACGCCCGTTCGTATGTCCATTTGCAGCGTGTCCGTTTGCGTGACCATTCGCCTGGCCATTCGCCTGGCCATTTGCCTGGCCATTTGGTCTCCCTTCGGTGCTCCTTACACTCCAGTGCCTGCTGAGATGGTCGCTATCGACGCTCCTGACACTCTTATGTCTCGTCGGCTGCGGACTCGGCGGGAGTCCCCGTTTCGCCATGGCGCCTAGTGCACCCACCACTTCATACCTTTTTAAGTCTCGTCCACACAAACTTCCCCACGTAGGGAGAGGGGGCACTTACTTTCCATAGCATCTTCGAAGCTCTCGTCGTCCATCGGATCCATACTCGAGAATGCCTCGTCCACTGCCTTCTTTGCGATCATGCGGCTGGTCTCGTAGTCACGGGTACAGTCGTAGGTGAATGCTGAGAATTCGAGCTTTACGCTGAGCCGCAGCGGGTGTGAGCTGGGGAGGAGCCGGTTCGCGGTGATGTCGGCGCGGTTAAAGGCTTCGATTGTGGGCGCCATGTATGCATACGCTGAGAGAGCTGCAGTGGTCGTGGGTACGATGTAGCCATTAACTTGGGGCACGCCATTGCGGCCCTCCTTACTGACGAAATCTGGGATCATGGTGGTTTTGGTCTGGTAGGTGTGGTCGAACAGTACAAAGATGTGCAGGAACGACGCATTCATCTTAAGCGACAGCACCTGCAGCTCGTTGAGGAACGCGTAGCCCAGCCCCTTGTAGTTTGCTAGCTTCGGCAGCACGTCGTTCTGTAGGATTGTCAGGCCCTCGCGTGCCATCCATATTATATGTCGGTAGAGGTCGAGGGACTTCGTAGTTCGGGTTGGATCGAGCTTGCGCTGCTTCCGTGCACGTAGGAGTTTTCGGGAGAGCAGCGTTGAAAGCCCCAGTAGCTTGTAGAGCCCTGCGGATAGGATCGGATTGAGGGTGATCGTGCTTTTTGCATAGGTACCGAGATACTTGTGATCGACTTCTGAGCCAACCATTGCGTCGGTACGATTGTCGGAGAGGTTGGGAGGGAGGAGGGAGAGGAGGGAAGGAAGAAGGTTGGGCTAAGGAAAAGTAGGGATGGATGGATGGATGTGACGCAGGGATGGATCGAAAAAGTAGTATAACCTCGCTGCTGCTGTCAGTCATATGCCGTGCATTCAATGGGAGAGTAGAATAAGCAAGAAACCCAGGCGCCCACACACTGGAGTACAAAAATCTATTCGCGAGAAACATGTGCACGGGAAAAATGTGTAGCTCAAGTAGATAGGTTGGTGATAACGTACGAGTGAGGTAAATCTGAGACGAAACACCTGATGATGAAGATCTCTGTGACACGTTGCGCAAGCTCACGGGGATTTCCAGATAGTGACGTACCGGCTGCTATCGTCAGTGGCAGGAGGCGAGAGAGAGAGAGCGGGAGTAAGAACGCTCTGGAAAAGCTAAGCGGACCGAATCATTCGACCCGAATCGGGCGCAGTCGGGCGCGCGAGGTGCAGGCGAACAAGGTGAGCAGGCGATAACGGTGGATGCGGTGATGTTGGAAGAATCCAGCCGAGGGGTTAGTTGTGAAGGTTGTGCGGAGTTTCAGCGGGCGCTTCAATTGCTGCTCCTTGTCACTGAGCTGCTGAAAAGGGTCGATTACGCTGTTTCAGCGATAGTTTTCGTCGCAGTCAGAAGAAAACTAAAAGATCTTTCCCAGTTCACGGTTTTACGCAAGGAGAAGGGCTGCATGGCGGAGAGCATGGGGCGTATTTTGGCAAGTGGACAGGTATGGAAGCAGACACGGAGGTGGGGGAAGAAAAGGGACGATGGTTTTTTTTTCGGCGGCGGTGCTCATTGACAACTCACCACGCAGCACTCTATACCACACTCCCTCCACATCGCAACTACCAGCCGTATACTTTACGAGCCGTTTTCATCCTCTCCTGAATGTAATGATGAAGGCGATGGATTTGAGAAGAAGGCCCACCTCATCGCAGAAACGCCGTCGAAGCGAATGCCGACTTCTGCAAGGCAACAGGCGAAAGAATAGTAAACTCACTATGACAGCTCCGATAGTACTAAAATTTACCGGTAGATAGGTAGGCTCCCCCATGAACTAGCCCACTAGTGACCGTGTTATGCGAGCTCGCTGTATGATGATGACAGTGAGTTGTCTGCGAACTCCCATCACGCAGGCGGTGGGTTTATCCGATCCGACTAATACTAATACCGTAAGTAACAAGGCACTTTAGCACACAGCTATGGGCTGTTCTCTTAAAAGTTATAACCGTCTCCCCGGAGTGGTGACGATACGATACGATACGAGCATGAGTGATGTGTGGGTGTGATGGCGATATCTCGTAAAACCTCACGCCACACCAGCACCACAATCTTCATCTGGGGCGCCACACCTGTTCAGCTTCACGATCAACAGCAAACAGCGTCATTCAATTATAGCAAGCCAACCACTTGGCCAAAATTCGCTACTCGTTTCTAGAATCACGGATCACCAACCACCTCAATATGTAATTCAGCTTTCGACCATACTTCAGCTGCTTCTGCCAATGAAAAAGTAATATGCATATGCAGAGCAACATAAAATAGAGTTGCGTTTTCTAATTCTGGCGAGCTATGGCGTTTGTTAAATTTTAGAACGACCTCGGGAGTCAAGCTGAGTTTTGGTTAACTAGTCCAAAGGCAGCTGGGAACGTTTTGAAGACTCTACAATGACAGACGCAACTTTTCTGCAAATTTATTATTGTCGCCGCCACAAAAAGTGATGACACCACCCAGGCTCGATCTGGGGACCTTCAGTGTGTAGACTGACGTGATAACCAACTACACCATGGTGCCATTTCTTGATCCAGCGCACCAATCACCTGATACATATCCTACTATAATGATATTGTTTAATTCACAAGAGAGAACCGAGTGATCCTACGTTTAAGTTTCCAAATATTAAAACTCTTGATGCATGCCCTTCTCGAGGCTAAAGGACTCATGAATTAAGCACAGGCCATAAAAGTATGAAAAAAAATCACGACTAGCAAATATCCCCATACGCACTGTCTCCCAAACAACACACATACACCTCACCCGAGTACCACCTCATCTACCTACCAACATTGTTCGCTCGCTTGATGCGTTTCACTCTTCTCCTCCACACGGTCGACATTCACCGCCCATCTCGATGGTTTGCCAGACGGTGCGGGTCTGGCAAGCTCTCTGGTATCTAGCACCGGTTTTGCAATAATCGGCGAAGATGAGGCGGACGTGACCGCAGGTCCAGACGTGGCGGTAGTAGTTACACATTTATAATTTCTATCGGAAGAATTGATCCAGGACCGCAAGCTAAGAGCTAATAATGGATAATAGAATCGATCTCGAGATGTATTGTAAGTGAGTGGAAGGATGTCGGCTGGGATTATAGAAGACAAGCAAAGTAGGTCCCAGCCTTGTTTAACGATCCGCCGGGCTAAGGTTCCGAGACAGTTGTTTCTGGACAACACGTAGGTACGCTCGAAGATTGAAAGAGAAGGATTAGAGATTTGTACGGCGAACAAAGTGCAATTTGTATCCGGTAGACCCCAGCAAACGAAGTTCGGCTCGAGGTTGAAATCCGAAGAGTGTAGATATGTCGCCCTTTAACTCAATATTAGCTACAAACACCAATTTCGTAGTGCATGAATGCCTAAAGAGAAGCGGCCAACGCATTCTCTCAAACCATTAATACGGTCCCGACCATGATTCCTCGAACAATAGTCAGTCGCAGGTAAACATTCATGCCGAATCATCCAGTCCGTTGCACGACATCATATTATTGCTATCATGTCAGTGGTCTGGAGGATGCTGCGTTTCATTAAAGGGGTAGATTATATCTGGTGGTTCGATCTTAAGCTCTCAACATTGTCAGTCGTCGCGGGACGTGACATGCTGCTCTAGCAGAGATGCACAGGCAGTATCCATAGTGTTGGAAGAATAAGGGCTCGACTGACAAACCTTCATGCCGTTGAAGTTCTGTCCCTCGAATAAGAAACCAGATGACACGATGGTTAGTGTTGATCTCACAGAAGTCTAAATGGACGCTCGCGTCAGGGGACGTATTTCGACCATCTAGTTTCCACGAAGAACTGGTATACACGTCTACGAAAGCTGCGCTCACCTAATAAGCTAGAGAGTAAACGATAATATTGCATATAAGCTCCTGTGGCCCGGTAACAGATCGGTCGATCTAAAGGGTAGCAACATCTTGCAGGTGTAATAATAAACGTGGTATTTTCCGTGCAGTTATTCTATCCGAAAATGACGGGCCAACAAGAAGGCAGATCCGCCACGGCTACCAGCGTTTGAGTGTCTTGAGCCACCCCCCCTAGAGCCTTAGTCCTCCCAACCGCATATTAACGAGTGAATAACAGTCAACAGGTACCTTGAAGTTAGAGCTAACATGGCATCCGACTGCGTGCCAAAAATCCAGGGCATTAAACGGCCATCAAACGGCGGAAAGACACCTGAAGCTTTGGGCTCCCCTGTTCTATCATTGGATACTTTCGGACCTAGATCACCTGGATAGGTACCCCCGCCATCCTTATTAAGGCAAAGGAGCGATAAATCGTTATCTCTACAAACGAAATGATGGGACCTGCCCCCGGTAAATCTCACCGACAAGTAACTGTCGTGTCCCACAGGTTTCCCAAACACAGCATCGCCTAATTGAAGCGGAAGTAAACACGTACTCATGCACCTCCGTGTTGTACACTATGCACGTGATGTGTAAGATATCTCTTTCGTCCATTGGCCCGCAAATAACATGCTCTACGGTTTCTATCGTGCCGGCATCATACAAATTTGTGTCGAAGTTCCATTGATGCTGTTCTCGGATACGATACTGCAAAGCGTGTGCATATTGTATCCGACAAGAGTGTGGACTTGGCTGTCAAGTGTCTACGTCAGTAAACTTTCATAAAATGGAAGCATGCATTGAGATGGGCGTGGGGGTGCAAGTATAGGGCTTTCGTCTTTAGTGGCGAGCTCGTCAATGAGATAGGCAGTACACCACCGTTCTTTGTTTCCCAAAAGTATAGCATTGCAAGGGGTGCATCTGTATTGTATCAACTGAATGTCTGACGTAATGACTTCAACAATTTGCTTTGATCCTATGTCGCGCAGTTGTCTTCTTGTGCACCTTGCCAGGTGTAGTAAGTATTACCATTGAGCCGTAATCAAGCATGCCTCTGATAAGTATCCACAATTGCTATCCTCTTCGGACTGACGGTGAAGTTGTGTGTGCAAGATATGTGATGATGTACAGGGATAATGACTATTGCGGGGGTTCTGGTGTTATTGCTCCAGTCAGAAGTGCATTTTTGCACTAAACTGAGCTAGAGCCTTAGTTGAACACTCTGTAATAAGTACTTAGTACATTCCTAGCCGTTGACGGTAGTTAAAATGTGCACTTAGAGAGGCGAGATCGCATGTAGCAGTGTCGTTTCCACACAACAACCAGTGAATTGGATGTGCAAGGCGAGCACAATGAGCCTGTCGCATTGTCTTGTTGCCACGTGGTGATGCACTTTAATATCAGATGCCCTGGGTACTGAAGCTGCAGTGCAACGGATATGGACTGTAGGGTAGGACTACTAATGGATAGAGATAATTCTACCGACATGAGGAAGTGGGTCCGCAGATGCGCGTTGAAATCTTAGGGACTAGAAGGGAGGGTCTTAATATTATCAGACCGTTCCATTAGATGACTGGGGGATTGGTTACAATTGAGAGAATGAGATGGAAGTCGAGACCTCTATCTGGTATGACCGGAACCAACTTGCGTTATGTACAAACTAGTATACAAATGCATAGTTAAAAAATCCGTATTGATACACTCCTAAATCCTATATTGACTGGAATTCGTTGCTGGTTCTGCGCTGTCTTGCAGAGGAACGGTCCAGGTTGTATTTTGGATAGGTACTCCAGTTTTAGCAGTGAGTTCCAAGGTTTGGACCTTGGTTTTCACAATGGTACTTGCCTAAGTACCTGCTTTTATACTTACGGTTTCTATTCAGGATAACCCTCTGGGGAGCCGTATTTTACAGGACAACCCTTGAGCCTCATTTTTATGTAGGATAACCCTGGTTTTTCGAATATAATCTGTAGAATAGCCTTCAATACTTGAGTGTCGGTTCACGCATTTCCGGATCGATATCTCTTTCAACACGTACTCCAAGGTCTATGGAGATACTTAGACTTAGCGCGTGCTCGCTGAGGGTGCTACAACGCAAACCTTGGATAGGATCACATGTGTGCTTACTGGATGCGTCCACTACACTGGATGCGTCCACTACTTTACTAATAGAGGAAACGGAATGAGGACATGTCAGCTGTGTTTGGTAAAGACACAAGGAAATGGCACGAGGTAAAGGCATCAAGGAAATGGCAGAGTTAGCCCAAAGTTCTGTTTCCTCGCGTAGCTATTCATTTCCTAATCACTGTAGCAGTATGTTTCTTTGCATCCAAGATATATCTTTTCGTGATGTTTGGAATCAGTGCTGAACTAATTACACTATATTTTTAACAATCTAAGAGCTGTGAGATAATAAAATTGATAACTTCCTTTCAAAAAATATCCACTTGGTTCAAAACAACCAACTGCAAATGTCTAGAGTCAAAAGCTTAACATCAATGTGAAGAAGTATAAAACTTCATGGAGTAGGTGAGTAATTTTTGGTGGGAAGCTTTTCATGGAGGAAGATGGATGTAGGGTGTAGGTATGACTCCAGTTACATGTATAGCTTTGTAAGACTCAACAAGTATATTTGAATATTATAACCTGCTAATAATAGAAATCACATTTCTAGCAGCTTACAGTTTGTGGAAGCTACTGACATACCTGACACAGTTTGGAGGCAGACAGTTGGTGTGGGAGTACATAGTGAGACTGGACAGTGATGGCCTTAATAATCTCCTCCCAACTAATCTCCAATCAAAGCCAAACAACCAACCAACACCAAACAACCAATTGTGAGCACCCAAAGCTAGAGGCCTAACATCAAAGAGAAGAAGTGCAAGACTTCGTGGGATTAAAGAGTAAATTTCGGGTGGAAAGCTTGTGTGGAGGAAGGTGGATGTAGGGTGTACATCGGTGCGGCTCAACGAGTGTAAATAGAGATCACGGCCTTATTAGAATAGACGTCACGTTTCTAGCAACTGACACGGTTCCTAAGGCTGGGATGAGGACTGCTCGCATTGTCAGGACACTATTGAAAGGTGCAATTGTATCTGCACCTAACAAAAATCCCTTGGGAACTGAACACCGAACCGTTTGGGTGGGTTAACTGCATGTTTGTTCCTTGTATGTGTGCCCTAGCGTTTGAAATGGAATGGTATGTCTAGATATTGTCGGTGGGAAGAATTCGAATATATACCGCTCTTTGGCGTTCTTTAACGAGTTATCGTCTCCGGTTGTATAAAGTAGTGACTTAGCTCCTAAAGCTGATGGTTAAGCGCGCGGGAGGCGGTTAGCGTATTCTCGGATCAGATTACTGCGAGCGCACAGACCTTGACCGATGATGATGTTTCAGGGGTATCACGACTAAGCATAACCTCACCTCATACCTTCCTTTCCACGTTCCTTCGTTCTTTCCCTTCTTACTTTCGTAGTGCATTGCGCGCATTGTATCAGCTTAATTTCTTCTCATATACTGTTATACTCAGCAAATCGATCGTTATCCTCTACCATCATGCTGTCGCTCGCTACCGTGCTCAAGGTCGCAGTCTTGGGCCTCCCTGCGGTCGCTCATGCTGCAGGAACTCTCGGCTTCGCTTTGGGAATTCATAAGAAAGATGTACGGTTGATCTTTATGTTTCTGATTGCTCGGCATTGAAATACAAGTTGGGACGTTCACGACAATCGCTGACCTCACCTCGGCGTAGGAATACACCTGCAAGACAACTGACGACTTCACCGCCGACCTCAAGACCATTAAAGCCGAGACGGGATCCTCTGTTGTCCGTATCTATACGACCTCCCAATGCAACGCACTTAAGTCGCTGCTCCCTGCGCTCAAGAGCACCAACACCAAGGCGATCGTTGGAATCTGGCCGACCGGCGAAGGAAACATCTTCGAGAAAGAAACTGACGCCGTCATAGAAGGCCTCAAAAATTACTCCGGCCAGATCCTCGGCGTCACGGTCGGCTCCGAACATATCTACCGCAAGGAGTTGACCGGTGCCCAGCTTGCAACGATGATCAAGACTGTGCAGGACAAGGTTAAGGCTGTAAGCCCAGACACCCCTGTCGGCTTCGCAGACTCCTGGAATAAGTTTCATGATGGTGCTGCGGATCCTGCGATCAAACAGAGTGATATCGTGTAACCTGCCTTCCCCTTTCAGAGGTACGGGCAGCTAACATAATGAAGCCTAGCCAATGCCTTCTCCTACTGGCAAAAGCAGAAGATCAGTAACGCCACCCACTCCTTCTTCGACGACATTATGCAAGCGCTCCAACGCGTGCAGGATATCAAGGGCACTTTCGATACCCCGTTCTGGATCGGCGAGACAAACTGGCCTACTGGCGGTCAAGATTATGGCGACGCTGAACCCACTGTCAAAAACGCGGGTGCATACTGGAAGGACGCTATCTGCGGTATGCTTGATTGGGGCGTGAACACCTTCGTGTTCGAGGCCTTCGATGAGGTAAGCTCACCTTTTTGGAAACCTTGATTGGTGCATCGCTGACTTCGTGTAGCCCTGGAAGCCGGCTGAGAAAAACAACGACGTCGAGCGCCATTGGGGTGTCATGGATATCAACGGCAAGCCTAAATACGATTTGACTTGCAAGTGAGGGGACTTTTCTCGGCAGTTGTTTGATTACGAGGAGTTAGGGGAGGTGGTGATGATACCTACACGTCAGGTTGCATTGAGGCATCGTCAAATAATTAGGGTTTATTTCGTGCCGTCTACAGGGTTGTACTTGGGAATCTCGATCTGAATATAATTACACTATTACGACTCTATATTTTTATCTACTTATACCCCTTATGATAGAGTACAAAAGGATTAGTGAATGTGATTTATTGCGCCAACGCTGGGAGTTAACTACTCGTAGTGTATACCGCTCTAAGGGCCTATTCCTTCGTTAGGGGCCATACATATTTAGTTATCCACGTGGTGTTGATTGTTGCATGTGTACTTGGATCGTGAGTCTCAGCATCGTCTGATGTCTTGTATGAGAATGAATACTTGTATGAAGATGGTGGCTGTATGAGGATATGCATCAGGACCAAGGTGATGCATCTCATGTCAGATAGAGCATACGCGTACGCATATGGGAGATTGTACATATACGGGCCTTTGGCCCTCGAGAGAGAATCAATCAAGTCAATCAACAAGTCAAAGAAGCATCCAAAGTAACATTGATTCTTTATTCTAGGATGAGGTGATAGATCATGATTACTATCGTTCGGGTTTAATTGCACTTAAAGTGACTTTTTAAATCACAGTATTAATTTGTTGTTTGGGTCAGTAGTAAAAAAAACCTTGGAGCGCTGTAGAAGCAAAAGAGTAATTCTAGCAGGTATTGAACCCGGTGTTTATAGCACCTGACGTTTCTAGTACCAAGATTCACCAGCTAAGCTGAGTGGCCTGTCCTTGTCTCTTCATGGAACTACCCTAGTTATAAGGCAAGGAGCGTCAATACATGTAGGGCTGGAGTTGGTAAGCAGGCGGGTCTGGATTTAAAACTTATACCAAGGGGAGACGGTCAGTATCTGGTACCAGCGTGGGTTTCAAGATCGCTCATGCGGACTATCCATATATATTATCAGTAGCGAAGGTTTCTCAGTGCGGGACTCTTCTAAGTCTAGTTGTTGAAGTCAAGGTCCTGGGAAATCATTCATTAAATAAGACGCGATAGCTAGTGCTGAAATCACTAGGTGGTGAAAACGCCTGATGCAGGTTCGAAACCTATAGTGCTCATTCTTTTGGCATACTACGATTATCTCAAATACAAGCATTTTACCATTCGAGACTAAGTCAACCCCATACGAATTTGTCTAAGAGCAGCATTACGTATTCCGCACTCTCTTTCCCTCTGGGTATGGTAGAACATCCGCATGGGCTGTGGCGGTCGTTGCAGCTGCGTAACCTTACTTAACCTTGTATTGAGGGTTCAGCCCTGGAATTCTGGCGTCGATTGGGATCATAATCGCACATTCAACCCTCAGAAATGGTAACGTATAGATGCCCTAAGTTTGAGATTAGAAGGCGGCATTCTTTTGGGGCTCTTCCTGTTGCGTAGTAAGTTTGATTTTCAATCCCTTACCTTTTTTGAGCGCATTCCCACACCCGCCCTACCTCAGCCCTACCTCATTGTATTCCTTCATCAATTCATCGGAGGATACCAACACGGCCAGTTGAGGGGATCTGTATAAGTGTAACGCCCGCCGTTGTGCGCCTCATATCCAACATCTCTGCATTTGCTTCTTTTGGTAGATCCTGGCCCCTCCAATCCTATTGATCCACACAGGAAGTCTTAGCGGCATTGCTCGAGCTGTCCGGAGTCTACAACATAATTGCGAATACTTTTCGCAATTGGTTATACAGTCCTTTTCTCCTTGCGGTTACGGATCCAATCCACTAGCCATAGAGTATTATTGAGTAACTCCTGCATTACGGAACACGCGTTCACTCCATGAGAGTTGATAGCTACGATACGCAAACGGTTTGCAGAGCTAGAGAACCATTTCACAACCAGATTCAATACACACCACTATCAAATCTCTGGATTTTTTTCTTCTCAAAAACGAAGGCGGAGGTGGTGGGAAGTGTCGAGATATTTATCCAAAGTGGTGGAGGACCGTGGCATCTAGTGATGGGACTATCTTACTGATTGGTCGGAAATTAGGAGAGATTACTGCTTCAGAGAGGACAGGGTGGAGGAAATCAGTAAGTGGCCAATCAATGGTTTCTTTGGAGTGATTCCTCTATTTCGGACCGTTTGGGAGCGGGAATTCAAGCCGGATTTGAAGAGGCAGATGGGTGATGTTGCGAGAGCACTAATAAAGCCTAGAGCGTACCTACCAATCATGATATTAATTGCTGCTTAGCTAATGGTAAATCTCTTATATTAAAGGTCAAGGGTCCACAAAGTAATTAGATGGAGTTTGTTGTAATAGGCTACATCCCGCTTTAGCTAGTAGTAAAGTTTAGTAATGATGGGCGCGAAGGGCCAGTTAGCACTCAGGGAACTTGAACAAGTTGTCAAGACGGAAGAAATTAATTGGTATCACTTGCATACAGGGTCGTGAAGGTCTTCGTTTACTTATTTTTACAGCTTTTATGCAGAATAAACCCCCAAACTTCTGTATCATGCAGGATAACCCCGCTTTCAAATATTTACTTAAGTATGTAGGATAATCCTTTGGGTTTATAATTTAGCAAACTTGACAGAAGTTTAATTGTTTAAAAGGATAGATACAAAGTGAAAGGGATATTTGGTGGTGGCTGGTCCCTTTTGCCTCATATTTTAGGATGATGGACATGAAGTGTGTGTTACAATGTAATAAATAAGGTAATGACAAGGTAATGATAATGTAATGGCAAGGTAATGGCAAGGTAATGACAAGGTAATGACAAGGTAATGACTAGTCGTTAGTGACATACCTAATTGAATAACTCGAGTCATTCCCTCCAACACAAGGGTAATGTCAACCCGCCGCCTCCTATCATCCGTGCTTCTTACCGACCACCCAACCTTAGTAAAATATGACAAATAGGCGCAGTTCATTATGAAGAAGCATGATGCAGCTATATTCTTGCCGTGTTGGCGGACAGGGTTATCCTGCATACATTATTGAAAGAGGGTTATGTTGCATAATATGGAATTTTGGAGGGTTATTCTGCATAAAAGCCGTTATTTTATTCGGCTATTGTGTTCCACATACTACTTCTGGGACCAGGGTAGTTATTTTGAGGCAACCCTTCTCAATGAATACTCATGTTCACGATCATCTCCTATTCTCCATTCTCAAGAACATAATACATCATATCACCTAACGCTCTCCTGGCGATAGTGGGGGATAATGGGGAGGCTACGACATGAACTCTTCCTTGGTTGGATTTGGAGTAGCGAGGATTTAGGGAAGATGTGTCATATCCGCAAACGGATGAATACAATATGATTACAAACAAACAAACAAATCTAACGCTGTCCTGACAATATCTGGAAGGCTCAACGGTACTAGCGTGATTCAACCAACCAAATGCAGCCAGGCCTGGTACGTTGAGTCGTACAATTACGTCACATAAAACACAGCGGCACAAAGCTATCCCATCGGCGTGTCTCCGAAAAGTGCTGGTACATAGGCACCGACCACAGGTCACATTAACGTTGAAATTGGCCTATATGACCTCAAAATCTTAGGCACAGAAAGGAAACTTGTATACAAGTAGGTGCTATGATATTCCACATACAGTTGAAAGAAGGTGAGGAAGGAACGGCGTGTCAGGGAAAGTGTATGCATGTTCACGGCATCTTTGCATATCCGGCCACGGGTGGTAAACGGTGGTAAAGGCATACAGCCGAAAATCCGAAGTTCTGTTGTATATTTCTTGGCCTTCCATCTCTTCTCCCTATACAATCAGGTTATACACGCAGACTGTTCTTCCTTCCATACTGCAACAGTTTTTTTGGTTTTGTTGCACATCCGGTGGCAAATGGTAGCAATAGGCCGCGCAACTATCGCTACTCTCTTGTATATATCTCGAGTCTTTCTCCCTCTCTCCCTCTCTATACCCTGTAAAATAAGGCTATACACGTACACGGCTCTCCTCCATATAGCAACAGGTTTGGTTTGTGGATGGTGAGTGATAACCTGTGATTAGGGTTGCGTACTACTTATCCCACCCTTGCCGTGGCGGGTGGGCTGATGGTTTACATGTACTGTATCAAACGGTGATGCTCGGGCGGAATTTTGAGTGGGACATTTTAACTTCAGACAGTAACTTTGGCGGCATTAGCTATAGACGAGTGATACCCATGATCAGCTCACTAGAAAACAAGACATTAATATTGAAGATAACAAAGATAGCGCACTGAAAGTTGGTCTTTATACACCTCTACATTCATAGAAGCAAGTCCGCAAGCTGTTACAAAATCTTCCTCCGATTCAGTACAGGCACATGTAACGGGACATGGCTGTGCCTTGAACAACAATATAATCCGGACTAATTTCCTACTGGCTAGCATTGCCATACGCTATTCGGAGGATCGCACCACTTTACTACCGAAGGGTTGAAATTGAGGATAAAATGGGTGGAGAGAGCGGGGCAGACGAAAAGAGCAGCGGTCACGGGAGTTAAGAGGAAATATATTCATGACCAGACAATCTGGTCTATGATCTATCTCCAAATATCCAAAAGTCGCACCGGCGCAGCCAATATAGTAGACTGTTTTTACGCCTCTCATGTCCATTATATATTTTTTCGGGGATCATAAAATAAAGCATTTGGAGACCGTGGCCCCCGCTTTTTTTTTTCAAAAATCAGTCAAAAAGCCTTGCTTTTAACTGTGCACCGTGGATCCGTAGTATATCTTCCTGAAACTTGTAAGTGGAAATCTTGGAAAAAGGTGGGGCCTGCAGTTTAATGGAAATGGTAACCATGCTCAATGTTCCGGGCTCGCAAATTGAAGTTCACCGATTATCTGTTATCTATATACAGCCTCTTTCTTTCTTTGCCAGCTGTGATCATCCCTCATGACATCCTAGAGATGCTCAATGTTTGCTTCTCTTTAAAGTGCTACGTCTAGTTCAGCATCTCACCCCTAGGCCTACCATTCTCTCACCCGCTGTTGTTACCCATCGGCCACCATCACTCGTGATATCGACTTGGTCTCTTAGGTTTCGACTCTTTGATCTGAAACTGTGGAATCTGGCATACATTGTTGGAGTTGATATAAGTAGGATTATGGGGGGCGGAGTCGATTAATCGAGCGTAAGGGATGTGGGATTCTCCAGTCGCAACTCGTCAGGGCAATTCACTTACCTAGAATGCGACGAGAATCACTCCACTACATAGGCGAGACACTGCCCCAGCGTTGATGAGGCGATCTCTAACAGCCACCCACATTGCTAGGCACCAGGCATCCATATCAGCGTTCACTAACAGAATTACAAGGTTAGTTCCGAAAGTTGAGTGGGCAGTAACCAATATGCATACTCATTAAGGAGGCTGTGCTCAGGTTTGTCCCCTCCACGGAATGACACATCAAATCTGATTATGTATGGAGCTGCCTCATAAATCAGAGCGCTCGCAGGAATCACACAATACTTATGTACTTAAACACTTGTCATAGTGAGTGAGACCGTGCGTGTTACTAGGTAGCCTCATAATATACATCGTAAGGACTATTGCACCCGGTAAGCCTTGAGAGGCCAAAAAGATTCTGCGAGATCTCCATGCTGACCACCCGCCCAAGCCACCCGCACTTAATATAATACGTGTTAACGCACTTGTTTCATATAAATTCTTCCACCTTCTCAAAAAACCTATAAGCACATCTTCTGAAGTAAATGGCATTGCCCACCTACTTGATCACAGATCATAGCCAACACCCCTTTCATGCCCTTCGGACTAGATTCGCATTGACATCATAACCTTTTGCTGGCAGCCAACTCTTCAGCCTGCTTGTGCATGCAGATCACATTTTCACACCATGGGACCACTCTGAGCCTCTAGAACTCTAGCAACACATCTGCAAGCCCGGCGGCCACATTCATTTCGACCGATAGTTTGTGCACTGTGTATGCACCTGAATCTTCTGCCCACAAGTGACCACTGCAGATTACAGTTGTGGTTTTTCTATCGCATGGGGGTCTGAGTCACACAACAGATCATACAGTTGCACATGGCGGCTGCACAAACATGCTAACAGGGGCAAGTGGATTGCATACTACGTCGGATTGCATACTACGTCCCAACTACCGCTCTGGTGGGCCCGCTTCGTGAAAGTTTTCAGCGCCACCAAAACAGAAGATTTTTTAATTGGAGAACTAAGATCAACTCAGTTTAAGGAGATCTATCGATCTTAGTTTTCAGAATTAAAATATCTGATGTGGTTTAGGCACTAAAAATTGGGGTTCAGAAGGAATGTCTACTATGGTCAAAAGAAAAGATTACATGCATGACAGGGGTCATTTTGTATGTCGGATTTCGAATGTCCGCCCCCACTACAGCCAGCCCATGAAGAAGCAATATAGTGTGTCGGACACCACCCCGCGACATGTCGCAACTAGCTCAAGTGGCGCAGCGTCCAGCAAGAACAGCACTTTTTTCAAGCGACCTGTATGGTGCTGACTGCATATGGATAAGGCCAATCATTAGCCGATGCATATTACATGAGGGCTGTTGTGGTTCTACGAGGCAACCATCTTGTGCGCAGTGCATGCTTTCCACCCATTATGCCGTTTGCTGTTTGGACTTCGAAAGAGTTGAGCATGAGTGTGAGGCTCTGCCATATTGATCCGTTAACATCTTGCTCGCAGTCAACCTGCAGAATTTTGAAGATAACAGTGTAGACGGGGTAAATAAATAGGCCTCTACCGAAGATGATCTTCATGAACACAGAGCCCAAGAGTACTCGAGTTCGCACCGCAAATACAACATCTGTATCTTGACACTATGATTGCACAAGACCTGCCAACAAGGTGCGTCGCTCCACTGATACTCCGCCACCCGATATTTTCTGATTTGCAAGTGCAGATACATCAGTAAAACAGTACTCAAGAAGTTTATGAAAGATAAGTGGCCGGATATTATATCGCAGCTATCAATTGAGGTGAGCTTTACAGGATGCACAGCCACGAGATAGAGGCATGAAGGAGCTGACTGAGCCTAGGAGGTTGATGCTCAGTATTGGAGAGTAACTGTTCCTGAAAGGCTTTCGGACGTGAGTCAATGACAGACTTTTGTAGTGATCACGAACTTAAACGTATTAGGCTGAGATTCAAACACTTCAGAATGCGACCGCGATGAGGTAGTTATGGAGCGCCTTGTTATGAAAAGTGGCTGGGTTGGATACGTGTTTGGTACCTGTATGTACTTGAGTTATGGAATATAGTAGCACTGCCCCATTGAGCAGAGAAAGGGTATATATGCTGGCTATGGGACAACAGAGCATTCCTGAGGACATTATTTCCCACACTTCACAATGACCCAAGACACCGATATCTTTGACCAATGGCAGCTTTATCCTCGTAACCAATCCTGGCATGACCCCGCCGAATTTGACTTGGACTCCCATGCAGAACTGTTATGTGCTGATGAAGATCGCATATTGGGTAACCCTACCAATGTGGATGTTTTAACCGTCCATTCTTCTCCACCAAAAGGTAAACAGATAGAAATATTCCATTGTAAGATGCAACGTGGCTGATTGACAGGTGAATAGGGCCTGCAATTAAGAAGAGCCAAATCAAACACGAAGAAGATCTCCGGATCATTGTGGAGGAAAGTAAAACAGTGAATCCTCCCGAAAGTGTTTGTTCTCAAAAAAAAAACATGAATACTAAAATTGAAGTTAGAGCACACCCGAACATGTATTCTTGTAAGTTTTCCGTGCATACGTGTTCGTACTGATCTCTAATCCCACCGAAGCGCCATTGCCCCTATATTCTCATTCGGAATACTTCAGATATCGAAAGAGATTCTACGCAAACTTCTTACCGCGCTTGCTATATTTCCGGGATTCCTTGATATTTTGTATCTTTACGGGCAGAAGACGGATGAAGTAAACGAAGATTTTGCCGTGTATAGGCAATACATTACGAGGGGACTTGATCAAGGGGAAAATAAAGTTCCTACTATCGAGGCATTTGGTTGGCTTTTCCCAACATTCTTTAACTCAGAATACAGACTTATACACAGGGAGCGTCAGAGGTTTGCTACAATTGGAAGTATGTCCAGCAACGAAAGGACCACGTTTCTCATGGGACAATATGGACCACACGAAAAATGGGTATATATGCGAAATACCGGCCTGCAAAACGCTGCACTACGTGGGTCCCAATACAGGCCTCGAGTGACTTCATGCGTCGATTGAACGAGGTCTTTGAGGTTGATAAAAAGAGGATTCGGAGCAGACGGCACGACTTGGATATCCATCTGTTGTTAATGAAAACGGCCAGTCAAAACTGGACACCTTATATCAATCAACTTGAAACTGAATTCAAAGATATGGTAAGTACTGAGATTTGTCGCTGGGGGATTACTCCCGCGGAAATTAACTCTTCACAGGACCGAAGGGCATTCATGTGGCGCCCAAAACCTGGAAATCCGATTGCCAACGAACACCGGGATTCCGAACTTGAGTTGGAAGACACTCAGAGAATCCAAAGGTACAAGGTCAAGCTCATTCAGCTCGCGCACTCACTAGATATCAACTGCGCCATTATCACGTCGTTAAGAAGGGGGTTGAATACTTTTCAACAGGAGGAGGGGGGGGTCCAATACGCATCAGACAACCAGTACCAGAAATCCGATCGGGAACTGAACGAGCTTCTTATTCAGACTATGGAACACAAAACTCGCGTCAAAAACCTTATTCAACGAACCGAGAGCCTCTTCTCGCTTGTGATCACGATCGTAAGACAAACCAAACTCTCAATTATATACTCATGCCACTGATTATACAAGTAGATTCCTTATATATTTGCAATGCGCGAGAACAGTTTGATGTTCAAACTTTCTGAAAAAGCCACGCAATACGCAAGATCTATGAAAGTCATTACAATTGTCTGCATGCTATATCTGCCACCATCACTCATAGCCGTATGTAATCCCCATCTACGTTTGTGAACCTACTGCCTAACAATTTCATTAGAGTGTGTTTAGTATGGGAATCTTTTTTGGTAATCCGCGTATAGCGCCGGCTATGGGTTACTTCATTCTGGCAACCGCTGTATTGATGGTCCTTACATGGGGTGCCTGGGCATGGTGGGAACGCAAACATCGGAAATCTTCTAGCGATGAAGAAATGGCAACCAAAAGTGAATGATGAATTCGAATTGTGGGGACGTGGAGACAGGAAATCCTTAAACGGGACAACGAGTGGGCGAGTACAGGCGTTACTGTCTCTCGAGAAGAAGCCTGGCGTCTAATTACCCGTGAGATATTGTATCTTGTGGTGGAGAGTAATTGAGAAGATGTCATAGATAGCTGTTGATCTTTAGTGAACATATTTATGACGGAAAAATTAAAGCCAACAATCTCTCCATACTGATAGCTTAAGTAGCCTCTATGAAATTTTCAACCTCATTGTTCCACCTGTTGGGGGAATCACCCCGTCTGCGGAATGGGTGGTTTTTAGCGTGATCCGCCATTGGAGTCCCCATTCAAGGGATCCCGCCAACAGGGTGGTACTTTGTGTGGTAACTTTGGTTGTCACCAGACGGGTGAAGAAAGTGAGCGGTTTCGCGACTCACGGACAACGTTCGAAAGCCGATTTCTCAACACAACACAGGTCTTTTTAATTAAGAATGAAATTACAAGTAGTATACTGGCCACCGTACAACGCGTCGGGGGTCGCGGGTTCGCTCGTCTGTCACCATAACACCCAACATCATCACCACTCATACAAATTAGCCCACATGTCATCACCATCACAACCGTTGACATCCACCATCGACAAATTTTTAACTGTACTTATCACTACCACCAGAAATTTCTGTTCATTGTTTTTTTTTTGCAAGTATTAAGCTAGCGTAGGTAGAGTATAATAGGTGAGTATAATAGGTGGTGGCGGTTGGGGTGGTGGTGGTAGGCTAATGTCAAATGCGATGAAGTCAATAGCGATGGTGGTGATGGTGAGATGTTGATCATGACTTGCAGACTAATTTGATAAGTGTTGTGGTGGTGACATGACAACCGAAGTTTCCTCACAAAATACCACCCTGTTGGCGGATTCCGTGAATGGGGACCCCAATGGCGGATCATGCTAAAAACCACCCATTCCGCAGACGGGCGTTTCCGTCAACGGGGTGGAACACCATAATAATCAAATTTTCTATACATGTCATCGTAAAAACAAACAAAAACCCTAGGCCTAGGCTAACTCGCTTCCAAATATCCTTTATTAAAAGAAGCCCTGCATATTTGCATTCTTATCACATGTGTACCTCCTAACAGTCTCTGTCACTGACACCAACCAAACGCATTTCAAATGGCACAGGTTCATCTTGTGTCTCGGGTCCACTATCGGTCATCTGCATACTTCCAGCCCCGCTGAGGGTGATATTGATGTTTCGCTGCTTCTTTGCCTCTCTATTCTCACCATTCGAGACGCGGATCTCTGGAATCTGCATGGAATTTTGGGTGTCGAGGGCTCCTGAGGCTGGGACCAACACGGTTTCGTCGGAAACCAGGTCAGTTTTTGCTGTTCAGCGTTAGCAATTACCACATTGACTGCAGAGGATGAAAATACATCGGGGGCGCTTCAGGTGGTGTCCAGGAACAGCCAAAGATGTTGTAGATCGATGTGACTGTCTGTATATTAGCATCTATGAACTATCAAACAATATGGAAACGTAGACATACTATTGCCCCAGTAGGTGAAGAAGCGTGAACCTTGGTTCTCGTGCTTTCGCTTGCCGCAGTTGGAGGCACCATACCCAGAGCAGGCTGACCAGATCGAATAGTTTGACCAAATTGTCTCAGGAGTCTTCCAAACCGATTTTCAGCTATAAGTGCAGTCGGGCGCTTGTGAGGGTCGTGAGAAAGCATAGATCTTAGAATCTTTACTACCCCTGCTGATAGCTCACTGTCATTCTCCGCTTCAGAAAGCACGTCTTTGACCGCAGGCTGTAGGTCATCGACCCCTTCTCCGCAATGAAAATTGCTGACAGTCTCGGTTGCTTCCCCGATTTTAGTAATGGAATGCTTGCGCTTCTCATGAAACTCCGCAACACCATCACTCCCACGCTTCAACCATACAAGCAGTTCACAGCCAATTGCTCCTAGCCCCCAAATGTCGTAACTCCTTGAAACTTCAGATTCGTGCGGCGAATATTCGTCGTTACCAGATTTCCTAGTCGTACGCGTGCGGTCTAATTCGTTGGTAACTTTATGATGTGCTACTCCTAAATCTGTGATTGCTAAATAGCCACGGTAGAAGAGTATATTTGCAGGCTCTATATACCTAGTTAGCACATTCATCCAAATTAAACGGGATAGTTCCTGTACTTAGGTCAAAATGATAGCCATATCCATCTTTAGCGCTAGCGTGTATGTGATGGAGGGCTGAAAGTAATCCCGCAAACTCGGACCAGACATGTATAGCATCCCAGCGGTGAGGAACGGGCTCCTTCAACATGGGCTTGAGGCAGCCTTGAGCGAGTGGGTATATGTGCATATAAGTTCCCCGGTAGGATATGGCGGATTGAAGTGGCATAACTCGCTGGTGGTTGTATCGGACATTATTCTCCATTTCTTTTACGCAATCCACTATACCCTCATGACTGTATACTTTAACAGCTATTCGCCCATCCTACAATTTGTTAATATTTTGATAACCTTTTTATTATGGATCAAGGGCAAACCTTCACTTCTCCAAAGTTGTGGTGTCCCTCCAACATGACGGCTTCGAACACTTTCGAATAACCACCCCCTCCAATTTGGCGTATGGTATTGAACGGCAATGTTTGCAATTGGTGAATGGCCCTTGGTTCGGCTTGCAAACGGTCCTCATAACGCAGTACGGGTATAAAAAATTGGAAAAACGTAATGTAATCCGTGTGATTACAACCTATTGCTAACTCCAGCAGCCCATTGAACTCCAGTTCTGCAAGAATACGAAGTGAGAGTTTTTGGTCCGAGTATTCCTTGTCAATAAAACGGGTAATAAAGCGGCATTTGCGGTTTTGAAGCAGGAATGCGAGGACACTGACGTAGGTACTGATATTGTCCTTGCCCATAATCTTTGAAACTAAGTCGCCCCTAGAAGGCTGACTAAGTGAGGATTCGTAACCAGGACAGCTCCTACAGTTGCAATTGACTATAGCTTCGATTCGTTCCTCGGTGAAGAACCTCACTAAGCTGGCATGAGGATAACCCACTCCTACTCCCCGATCCCCTGGTACTTTGAGCGCCTCCCCAAGACGGGAGTCCATGAAGTCATCGAAGATCATGCGGCACGCTGACATTAGGTGGGATTGTGAGGTTCACTGAATATTCGCCCTGGCTGTTTGTCGAATGTCTAGTATCCGTGTCCCGGCTGCTGAGAGTAGGATCCAACCTTTGATATTAGAGTTTTGGGTTTGTGGTATGTGCGGGAGGTAGTGTTTTGCTGGGGGTTCTGGGCTCCGTGGGATCGGCTTTGTGGATGGGCAACATAGGCAAAGGCTGCATAGCCTACCACCTATATACCAACTTATTAGACCTCAGGCGCACAAGGCTACACGTCAGTCTTTCATTGCAATTTATTGCTGAGTGTAGTGCTTCTATTTTGGATCAACAACCTGAGGCTTCTGAAGTCCCATCAAGTGGAATACACAACCTGAGGACTGTTCCTAGTTGCCAAAGTTTGTGCGTTGGGTGCTTCAACCTGCGAGGCACCCATTCAATGTGCGATGGGCGCATTTTCGCTTGGGAAGCGCACCGGGCACATCGTTCAGCCTGGGTGCCCGTTGCTGTCACTGGTTCTCTGTTAGGACTTCCGATGCACTCCGATCGATGGTTCGTAGGGGTTCATGACTGGCTTGCAAGAATTAAGACAGTGAGTCACTACAGAAACTGGGGTATGGAGGGGGGTTTGTAGGATGTGGTTGGAAGGATGAGGTTGAAAAGGTGAACTGGTACCACAACTAAACAGGAAAGCTGCGGGACTGAGTAATATGACATAAAAGATACGGTTATCTAGTACGCCATCTATCTAAATCTGCGCCGCAGAAGACGAGTATACGTATTACGTACTGTTTTCGATATGTGTCCCAAACAAGAAACCAAAACATGAGAATGGCTAGATCTCAAACTAGGAATCCGAATGAGATCACCAATACCTAGCAAATACTAGTAACGGGGTAGTGCATGATGTAGGCTGGGTGAGATGAGCTAAGAGTTATATCGGGCTCACGGACTGCAAGGAAAAAAAAAGCACATGTGTCTGGATGAATGTACCACCTCGACTAACAGTTCTCAGAGAGAATACATATCTTTCTAGTCAGCCAAACAGAAGACTGCATTCATAGTATAGACTTCCCAAAACGACGAGTTTAGCGTCGGTTTGACATAGAAATAACAAATCTCACAGAGCCCGGATTACGGCGGGCCAGAAGTATCTGTAAAGCAGAGAAGAGCTAAGACAAGAAATGGCAGTACTCCAGAAGCGCTGGAAAAATTTGTTTTTTTCTTCAGGGCATTCACTGGGACACCTGCAGCGGATAACGCCCCCTCTGGGATCAGGAGTGCGGACGGAAAACACCCGATTTGAAATGAAAGTATAGTCTCGAACACTAAGACTGGCTGCAGTTCATGATCAGGCGTTTCTTACTTGCATCCATCTCGACCAGCCGGTCATCTTTATTACCGTGCTCAAGAACGCCTTTGGGGACAGCCCCCGCCACTGAACGAAAGCGGAACGTACGAACATGAGAATGCGAGTAGGCAAGTAAAAGTTAGAAATTGCGCACAAGAGTGTAGTTAATAAGATATCTGCAGAATGTAGAGAGTAGGCCTTGAAACTCAAGAAATATTGAGTCTCACCCAATAGTTCATCTTCGTTCCGAACCGCACCTTCCTTCTAGATCTCTGTGTCACACAACCGCAGCACAAGTATTAGCTGCAGCTGAGCATCCCGAGCGCAATCCGGCGCAGACACCTGCGGAGGTAACTTCGAAGAACGTGCGCCAAGTAGCAGTGAGATAGCGAGGAAGATGTTTATTGATTCAACATCTTAGCGATTATTGTGTCCTTCAGTTGAGGAAGAAGGATACAGTACAGCTTACTTAGTACTCGAGGTAGAACCGTGATCAAGGTGTCCATGGCCTTTATTCTATGTACTAGAAGAGCAACTACAGATAAGTACTAACTTCATCTGTTGGTACATCGGTTCGTCTCGGGGCAGTCAATTTTGAGTCAATTCGCAGTGACAGTCAACTTTCTAGCCACGTAAAAATTACATAATTACTTGATTAAATTGCAGTGGTTGTCAACCTTCTAGTTAATCTTCAAAATTGAGTACTCAATTTGCTGGTTACAATCATTACATCCATTTCGATGCTTATCCATGGATGCTCGTTTCAGTGCTCATAGCTCGGCTTATCGCTGGCCCGGCGTGAACCTTATAGAGTTAGAGATATGGTATTGTGGAAGTGAAAATATGGGGAGAGCTAGTAAGAGAGCCGGAATGAGGGAGAAGTGAGAGCAAAATTCCGGACCTGGATAAGGTTGTTGACCAGCCCAACAACAATCTTGGTGACGAGTCAAGTGACGAGTATTGCTATGAGCATAAGCCCAGTGACTAGCATTAGCATGAGCTCAATGATTGTCCAGCAAACTGAGTAATTAATTTAGTAGGATAGCCTCTGCAATTTAATTGAGTAACTAAGAAAATTGTTGCATGGCCACAAAGTTGACTATCGCCGCGATTTGACTGTCAAAATTGTCTGCCCCAAGACAAGCGGTTGGTACATACGTCACGAATTCGAGTGATCTTCACGTGATTGGCTCGGGGGCGTGATTATCACTCGAACTGCGGGTTGTGTCAAATAGATTTACCACTTGAATATATGTTCCGACCGATACACGAACTTTGCCCGTTCGCAAACTGGACGGGCCAGTTCGCGAATTGTGACCGGTTCGCGAACTAGGGATCCAGAATGCGACCTTGCCAAAGTACGAGATTTAATCCCATCAGGCAAAGTCAGGGAGTTATGCAATAAAGATGGTGTAAGATCTGTGATAAGTATACTTAGCATCTTAGTTGCTCTAAGAACTTCAATCCTTAAGCACCTCGCACAGTGTTGGAAATCTGCGCCAGGTAAAGACCAGCCAATTTTGGTCTTTGAGTTCGAGTAGATATTCATAATACAGGAAGGCTATATGAAGTAATGTTTAGATATAGTGGCGATGACTTGAGAAGGGCTCATAGATTACATCATGTTGAATTCGATGACAGTTGTGGAGCCAGTTATAGCTAGCTAGTATCATGTCTATTCTTGCATCTTGTAATAGTTTTAAATAGGTAGAGTTTACATAAATTGACTAGTTTGCGAACTTCTTGTTTGGTTTGTGAATGGGATAAAATATTATGAACCGGTCAGTCCAGTTCGCGAATTGGTGGGTTCGCTCATGGGTCGGAACATATATTAGCGATCTGACTTGACTAATTACTAGATAGAGAAGAGAAGTTCTATTCATTAAACTACCTGTGTGTATGCGCGGGGTAAACATGTCAGTCACATTATAATTACATACAAGTAGATAATATAATATCTACATGAATACTGTTGCGGACTTTGCGTTTGATATATATCATACATCGCCGCCATTATTATTCATATAAGGACACGACATGTGTCTTTTTCGATTCTGATTGGTCGTAATTCTGTGGCTGAGTGGCTGATTGTGGCAAATACCTACCACTTAAACTCAGATCCCAAATGACCTGCCCTTTTAATTCCAATGAGTGTTTGGCTCTGATTACAAATTGTCCTACACACAAATTGTGGACTATGTCCTCCTCCCAGTCTTAGATTTATGATATCTCTTATATTGAGTCAGAAATTGTGAATCAACAGCATTTTGGGGTTTTTTTTACAGCTGCACTATGAATATTAGTGATATAGTAAATTGGAGACCACAAATTGAAAGAGGATCTGTTTATGCATAGTTCATGTATAGAACACTTTGTGATCAGAGCAAAACTCATGGACTT